>ENA-UESI01000287-UESI01000287.1-human-gut-metagenome-genome-assembly--contig:-NODE-287-length-44809-cov-8.742287_pt1 | contig 44809 bp, 36 predicted proteins | sample MGYA00243005_ERZ508006 | MGnify/ENA primary metagenome ERZ508006 (study PRJEB26167, sample SAMN06115436) | human gut metagenome | host: Homo sapiens | place: China:Shandong | collected 2015-06-10... | reverse complement strand
TCCTTTAGTGTACCCTAAAATCCATTCATTTTTAATTATTATAGGTCAGAAAGGGATGAAAAACAACCTGAAAATGGCAAGAAACAGGGCAAAGCAGAAGTTAGTCGTGCAATTATTTTTCTGAAGCATGGCAGTAGAAGTTACTAATGCAATCAACCGGTGGCAACTTCTGTAAAAAAGTTTGTAAGATTCTGTCGCATATTGTCATGTATATAATAGAGGGAGCAATTTTACATAGATTGCAGCATTCCTGAAAATATGCTATGATACGTTTAAATGAGCGAAAAAAGTAAAAAGAATCAGACAATTCAATATTATGATCAAAATGCCGCCTGTTTTGTGGAGAATACGCGAGATGTCGATTTCCATGTGATACAGGATGAATTTCTGGAAAAACTTCCTGTGGGAGCACAGATACTGGATCTGGGCTGTGGTTCCGGACGGGACACCAAATATTTTCTGAAGCATGGATATCAGGTCAATGCCATCGACGGTTCTGCGGAGTTATGCGCGTTGGCAACGGAATACACAGGGATTCCGGTGAAATGCCAGCTGTTCCAAGAGCTGGATGCATCGGAAGTGTATGACGGTATCTGGGCGTGCTCATCGTTGCTGCACTTATCCTATGGGGAACTGGATGAAGTGTTATATCGCATCGAGAAGGCACTGAAGCCGCAAGGCATTTTGTACATGTCATTTAAGTATGGTGTATTTGAGGGGGAAAGGAACGGCAGATATTTTCTGGATTTTACAGAAGAGAAACTGGAGCAGCTGCTGAAAAAACATTCGGATTTACAGCAGCTGCGGAACTTTTTGACAGAAGATGTACGACCGGACAGGGAAGAAAGATGGCTGAATCTATTCCTGAAAAAGATCAATTCTTAATTGCATATCCGAACTATGTCCTCCGGGAGACAGTGACTTATCCGAATGGCGGTGTGAGTCGCTTTTATGATGATGGAGTGGACATGGTCATTATCGATGATGAAATCTGCTCCTGCCGCGATGGCGAGCAGATTTTTCCTTATACACTGATCACAGATAAACAAAACCACTATATGAAAATATACCGGAGAGTGTTCCGATTCCTGGGATTCGATCCGGAGACGATAGAAAAATGCCTGCAGAAAAGCCGACAGGAAGTGTTGTACTTTACCAAAAAGATTTCAGAAAGAGGAGAGCATGCGGACTCATCACCGCTGGAGTTGCTGTTTGAACAGAATTTCACGGATGTCTACGGTATGCGGGCATTGAAATACCTGCAAAAAGAATTCCGGATATCCGATGAGGACGGCAACAATTATTTCCTCGATTATCTCGTAGATACCGCAGACAGCAGAGTGGCAATCGAGGAAAACGGAATTCATTATCACCATCCGCAGCTGATCGGAATAGAGGGTTATCGCAAACAATTACGCAAGCAGAATACCTGCGCATTGTGGGGATTAAAGCTATACCGTTTTTCCACGGAAGATTGCCGATTCAGGGATCGTATCGAGGATGATATCCGGTCTTACCTGGGAAAAGATACCAGCGGATTTCGGGAAGCGGGATTGCTGCTGGAACGTAAAACGGAACTGTATGAGCACCAGGAAATCAGCCTTGCGCAGATAGAGGAACGGCGGGAAAGAGGGATTCGTGCATTCCTCATTGTATTACCTACCGCAGCGGGAAAATCCCGGATCGTGGAAGAAGATATTATGAAATTTGCAGCCGGAAAAGAGCAGTTCCGGGCATTGATCCTGACACCAAATACAAATATTATTGCGGACTGGAAAGAGAGAATCGACAAAGACCTGCAGCCATTGCAGGACCGGATCGATATTAAGACTTACAGCTATGCGGTAAGACATTACCATGAAAAAACAAGGGATTATTATTCCTATATTGTAGTGGATGAGGCGCACCACGCGGTAGCTCCGATGTTAAAGCGGGTGATCCAATACTATGCGCCGGAATTCCTCGTAGGATTGACAGCGACGGATCAGCGCCCGGATAAAAAGAGACTGGAAGAAATCTTCGGAAATTATACAACAGAGCTTTCTCTGAAGGATGCAATGGAGAAGGGAGTTGTGGCGAGGGCGAATGTCTACCGGATCGAGACAAATATTGATCTGAGCCATGTCCGTTTTAACGGAAAAGATTATGTGAATGCGGATCTGGAGAAGAGTGTGCGTGTCACTTCCCGAAATGAATTGATCGTAAATGTGCTGAAGGACTATTTCACAGAGGGAGATGCCGGAAAACGTCAGGGAATTATCTTCTGTATCAACAAGGCGCATACCAAAGAGATGGCACGCCTGCTGAACGCAGCCGGTATCTCAGCGCAGGATTACAGTGGAGATACAAAACACCCGGAGAAGGTTATGCAGGAGTTCAAGGAGAATAAGATACGTTTCCTCTGTGCCTGCGATATGATCTCGGAAGGCTGGGACTATCCGGAACTCGGAATCCTCGTTATGGCGCGCCCAACCCTGTCGAAGGTGCTGTATCTTCAACAGATCGGCAGAGGTTTGCGCCGGACATCTATCAAGAAAAATGTGTTCGTCATTGATGTGGTAGATGAATACGGAGCCATGGTAAGACCCTGCAGTATGCATGCTATTTTCGGAAACTCATTGTATGTTCCGTTCGGCGATATCACCAGACAGGATTACCTGCCGGGACAAATGATCGAGATCGATGGCATCACAGAGCGCGTGGAACGGATCGTGGAAGTGGACATCCATACCTTTGAAGAAAAGTATGGGGATTACTATAGTCAGGAACAGCTGGCGAGAGAGTACTTCGTCAACACCGGAACGATCACCAGCTGGATCCGTAAGGGGAAGATTACACCAACGGTGGAATTCCCCTTCGGCAGCAAGAAGATCAGCCTGTTCAGCCCGGAGGATGTGGAGAAATACAGAAAAGAACTGAACATTCAGGAACATAACGATGACACCGTTCGGGATGACTTTTTTGCATTCCTGGAGGAAAGAGATTATTCGTTGTCTTATAAGATGCCGTTCCTGCTGTCGTTTATCGATCATATGGACACGATAGGCGATGCGAAGATCGAGGATGTGCTGACAGATTACATAGCCTTTTATCAGGACAGGATCGATAAAGGATTGCCGGTGGATCGCCCCAGCTGCCCTTATAATGCCGAGACTCTGAAAGACCGGAAAATGATCAAAAGCAGCATGCTGACCAATCCCTTTGAAAAGTTCGAGAGAAAGAGATTTATGTACTACTCGAAGGATTTGGGAGTGATTTCACTGAATCATGCACTGCTGGCGAAGATGAGTGAGGGGGATTGGGAGAGAGTGAAGAGGCAGATGAGGGAAGATTTGGAGAGGTATTATAAAATAGAGTAGACAAAATTATATGAAATGAAAGAGGGCAAAATATTGATAGAGACTGCTGAAAAAGTCAATTATATAAGTGAATACATAGTAGCGTATAAGGCTAAAATAGAAGCTTTAAATAAAAAGGGGCTATTTGATACAGCAACTTTATATGAAATTTTTGCACAGGAGATTTGCAAACTGTGGTTTGGACAGAAATTCTTAAATTTAAATGTAGCAAAATCAAATTTTCCATATGTTGATTTGATTTCAGAAGATAATAAATTGTATGTTCAAGTAAGCACAATCCAGGATATACCTTTAAAAGTGAAATCAACTCTAGAAAAAATACGAGATAGTAAATCGAGAGAATTTAAAGATGTGAAGAAGTTGTTTTTCTTTGTTATTAGCAATGATAGTGTGAACGATGTAAAAGATTATACAGGTGAATTTCAAATAGGAAGCATTGCATTCACTAAAAAAGACAATCTGATTACAACAGATGATATAATCCAGAAGGCAAAAACAGATATTAAATTTCAAACTGCGTTATATGATTTTTTGCAGAGCGAGAATGATTTATTGATTCAAATAGGCGATAAATTTGAAAAAGCTATTACACTGAGTAAAGCATTGATTAATAACAACATTGATTACTTTATTAATGATGAATATATAATTGATAGATCGGAAGAGATAAAACAAATACAAGAAGATAATTTAAATTTTATTTCCATACAAGGAGAAGCTGGTTCTGGTAAATCTGCCTTGTGTAAGATTATGCTTGAAAATGAAGAATTATTACTTTATGCTAGGGCAGAAAAAATTTCGGAAGCAAGATCCTTGGAAGACATATGGGGAGTGAATGTTGATAAGGTTGCTAAATATATAGGTCAAAAAAAACTTGTTATTTATATTGACGCATTGGAGTTTATAGCTGACGGTGCAAAAACAAAATTGGATACTTTACAGCAAATTTATGAAACTGTCAAGGGGTATAATAACATATATGTAGTAACGTCATGCAGATCTTGTGATAGGACTGCATTTGTAAAAATTGAAAATATTTATAAGATAAAGAAATATGATATTTCCCTGCTTACAAATAATCAAATTATCGGGGTGGCTAAAAAATACAAAATAATACAGGAATTATGGAGCACAAAATCATATATTCAACTTTTACGTTCGCCGTTTTATCTTAATTTGATTATTAAGGAAATAAAGGATTCTAAAAAAATTGAAGATGTAGATAGCTTTAGAAATTTAATTTGGACACAAGTGATATGCATGAGTGGAAAGCAATTTTTATATGGAATTAAAACTTCGGACATTAGAAATGCTGTAGAAAAAATAGTGTTTGATAGAGCTAAAAAATTCCTTCTGGGTGTAAGAAAGGAAGAAGTAGGGGAAGAAATAGTTAATATTTTGCAGTCGGAGAATATTATTACCTCTTGTGCAGATAATACAATACGTCTTAAATATGATATTTTTGAGGATATTTGTTTTGAAAGATTTATTGATGAAAAGTATGATGATTGCAAAAATGAGTATGATGTTTTCTTTTCAAATCTAATGAATATGGGAAGATGTATATATCGCAGATATCAAATATGGGTAGAAAACAAACTTTTTTCGAAAGGAAACAGAGAGAAATTCTTATATAAACTGTTAGAGACAAATAAAATTCCTATGGATTGGAAAGAACAGACGATGATAGGAATTGTGAAATCAAATTTTTGCAGTGAATTTTTTGAGGAGTATGCTGATTCTATTTCCGGTGATTTGCTATGGGAATTTGTTAGGCTTACTAATAATTTTGCATTTGAAACAACTATAATTAATTTAAAATATGAAAACGTTTATTCAAAATTAGAGCCAATTGGAATAGGCAGACCATGTTTAATTAATATAATTTTTAACAGCGGTATATATAAAGAAAATGGTGTAGAAAAAAAGGTATTAAAATTGTGCGAGGACTATTCCCAAAATTTTGAGAACGATGATGCCGCATTGGAACATGCTTGCAGTATACTTGAATTTTATATTGAAGAGAAGATGCATAATTCTTTGCAGGAAAATCAGTTTCATTTGTCAGATGATATAAATATATGTTTAATGCCAATATATAGAATGGCAAAAAAGTCTAAAGGATGGATTAAACATTTTTGGGAGGAACGAATCAGCGGGTATCTGAGTATAGAGGATAGAAAACATCACCTAGATGAGGAGATAATAAAATATATTTTAAAAAACACTGTACCGGCACTTGCACTGCAACTTCCTGAAGATTTGTGTAAAGTGGCAGATACGTATTGGATAAAGAATCCCCAATATGATAAAAATGCTTTTTGTTATAGTCAAAATTTAATAGAGGATACTGAAGAATGTGGATTGTCTAGAAAAGCTGGTTACTATAGTTATGAATATAAAAAGGTATATGAAAATGGATTTTTAAATGTACTTGTACAATATAACTGGATAGTTGCACTTGAATGGTTGATTAGACTTACAAATCATGTGGCTGATTCAATAAAGGCATTATCTCCCGAGAGTGTATATAATATAAGTGTATGGGAAAATTCACCCAATGAAGGAAGGAATTTTATATACAATCCGATTTTTTGGTTGGTAGGAATTCAGGAGAATCGAGTCCATGCATTATTAAGCGACGGAATTTATTTATTTACTCAAAAAGCTATACGTGAAATAAACTCTGAACATAATGATAAAACAGTAGTAATAAAATTTGCAGACTATATTAAGTCTAAGATTTTACAAGAGGCTAACAATATTATGATGCTTTCTGTTATCGCTGAAATAGGACGAAACTGCGAAGAAGTTATTCCAGGATATTCGGCTTTTTTAGCGTCAAGTATTGAATTGGTTATGCTAGATAGTCAGAAAATCGGAATATTGTCTCCTGATTCGAATAGACAATTATATGAAAAACTGGTGCTTATGTCAGTAGGAATTCCGGAAATTAAACAAAGGTATGACATTAAAGTAAAATCAAATGATTCATTGCAAGATATAACTATAAAGATGCAACTCTTAGGTGGTGAATATAAGGAAAAAGCAGAGAAGCGCCTTGATTATTTGTATTCAATTATTCCAAATAAAGGTGATAATGCCAGACAACATTTACAAATACAGAAAATGGATTTACGAAACGCTGTTATGAACAAAGTTGATGAGCATACATATGCAGTCATTCCTAAAATAACGGGTGCAGCTAGGAAAATTGTTGAAGAAAATGCTAAAAGTAAATATAACAGAGATAAGGACGATTTCAAAAAAATAATATGTAATTGTAATTCTTTGATGGTAGATGGAAAAATTGGATTACAAGATTGTTTTGAGACGATTACTAAATTACAAGATTTAATAGAAAGTACGGATGTTCCTGGACAACTACAAAATGATCTTATAATGATAATTGCATATGTATTAGCCCAAAAAGAAATAACATTAGAGGAACGCTCTAGATTATGCAATATTTGGCTGGATGGAATAGAGAGTATTTTTAATAATGGAATTTTTGCATTTGAAATAGGTTTGGTTAAAGTACTTTATAGACAAATTGAATTTGAATTAGATTTTTCAGTAAAGGAGAAAATGAAACGTCAAATGCTAAATTGTCTTTTATATAAAGGGCAACAAGGAATTATTTCTAAGATTACTTCACAATTAAAGGGATATTTGCCACAGAATAAAAAGTTGGCCAAAAATTTATTTTATACAATTATTGCAATGTCAGAGGACAAAATGACATACTATAAATATAATGTATCTAAACTCAATGAAAAGAGCAAGAATATTGAATATCAGCCGAATAGAGGAAAACCACCTATCTGGGTAAAAGAAATTTTTGAGAAGAATGAAATTGAATTTTACCAAAGTAGCAGAGAAGAAATTATAAAAAAATTACTTGTGAATGAAGAAAAAAAGGATTTGAGCACATGGAATATAGAGGATAGTGATATTCAAACATTATGTTATATATCAAATTGCGGATTAAATTTTGAAGATGAAGAGTTTAGAAGAATAATGGGAAAGATCTTTCCATACATCTTGTCAATTATTGCAAGTGTAAAAGATTACTATGAATATTTAGACGCATATGCGATTGGAGAAGTAAAGGAATTTATTAATAATGAATTAACGGGCAATGAATATTATTCAGCTATAATAGATATGCTGTTTGATTTCCCTGATTTTGCACAAATGAATTCTGACGTATATGAATTATATGAAGATATTTCATGCCATTTGTTAACGGTGTATTTTGACGGATATGATAATAAAGCTGTTAGAAAGAAGTGTGAGGTAATAGTGGCAAGGATTGAAAACAAAATAGCATTAATTGCTGATGAAAATGTGAAGCATAATCTTTATGTTATGATGTTTCTTACTTTGGGAAAATACCATATGCATGATTGGAATGAGTTACAAACAAAATATTCCTATAAGGATAAAATGTTTTTGAATAACCTTTGGGTGAAGTATGGGTGGCTTTATTTAAAAAATTTGTTATATGTAATAGATCAAATGCATATTACGGAACTCTTACCAGAGGTGATCATCCCGATAAATGAGTCGTTTCAAAAGTGCAAACATGATTTTTCAAAATGTGAAAAAGTTATAATAAATAGTGAATTTGTAATAAATAAAATTATTACCAAGGCTTTTTTGGACTTTAATGACGATATTAAAGCAGATAAAGAGTTAATGAAAGCATTTGAAGAATTTTTAGAGATGTTGATTGAGTTCAATATAGAAGAGGCTGCCGTTATACTTGATGAATTCAGAGTGCATTGAGAGAAGGTACATTGCTGCAAGAGATTAAAACTTTTGGAAGTAGTAGATTATTGTAGGGATAGCATTATGTCTTTATAAATGATTATATTAACATTTGATGTTTCATATTACATCATTACATGCAGAAGTTTTGAAGATACAGAATGGATGATAGAGTAATGTGATTTGAGTAAGATGGGAATAAAATTAATGGTTAAACAGTCATATTTCTTGTAATTGTTCGCAAAGAGGAATAATATCTAGTATAGGGACAAATCTAAAGGAGAATATGAATGGATTTACTAACTACGGCGCAGGTTGCAAAAGAGTGGAGCATTTCTCAAAGACGTGTTGATATTTTGTGCAAAGAAGGAAGGGTAGAGGGAGCTATTATGCTTGGAAATAGATGGCTTATTCCTAAAAATGCTCAAAAACCGAAAGATAAGAGAAAGGTAAAAATGTAACAGATTGAGGAATATCTATGTCAAAAAAAACAAAAGAACAAATAAGTTTTAATATGAAACAAGTAAAAAATAAAGATTCAGACATAGAAATTATGTTGCGAAAAGAACTATGGAATCGAGGATTAAGATACCGAAAGAATGTAAATGGAATAGTTGGGAAACCCGATATTGTGTTTAAATCGAAGAAGGTAGCCATTTTTTGTGACAGTGAATTTTGGCACGGATATGATTGGAAGAACAGAAAAGGAGATTTCAAATCTCATAAGGATTTTTGGATACCTAAAATTGAAAGAAATATTGAGAGAGACAAAGAAGTAAACAAGGCCCTGGAAGATGATGGATGGAAGGTATTACGATTTTGGGGACGAGATATAAAGACACATTGTAAGGAATGCGCAGATGTAATACAGAAGGCGTTAGAAGAGTGATCTGGAGTGGAAGTGTGCGCATTATATACACTGTCACTCCTGAAGATATTACTGGAGAAAATATTAGTAGATGGAGAATAGTAGTGATATATGTATAAAACAATAGATTTATGTGCTGGGATAGGTGGAATAAGGCAAGGATTCTGGAGAACTGGTCACTTTGAAAATGTATTATCAGCAGAGATTGATGAATATGCTGCGCGTACATATGAGTCTTTATTTAAGGAAAATCCTAGAAATGATTTGACTTCGGAAGAATTTAAGGAAGTAGTTGCACAGTGTGATTATGATGTTCTGTTAGCGGGTTTTCCGTGTCAACCGTTTAGTAGCCAGGGAAATTTGGAAGGGTTTGGTGATCTAACTAAAGGAACTATATTTTTTCACATAACGCAAATTATAGAACGTAGAAGACCTAAGGTTGTATTTTTGGAGAACGTACAGAATATTGTATCTCATGACAAGAAAAGGACAATTAAGGTGATTGTTGATACTTTGGAAAAGAGGTTAAATTACAAGGTTATTGGGGTGTCTCATGAAGATGATGGAGTATTAAAGTACAACAAGGATTCATTTGTGCGTAACACTAAGGATTTTGGGTTACCACAAAACCGGCCAAGAGCATATTTTATTGCGTTTGATAGGGATTTATATGGAGAGTTATTGGATTCGGATGAATTTATAAATGAATTACCAAGGGGATTGAACACTCATCTTTTGAATAATCCAAATCTAAACAAGTACTTGAATGATATATTAGATCATGATGTTGATTTGCACTATTACATGTCAGCAAAATATCTGGAGACGTTGGAAAAACATGAAAAACGACAAAAGGATAATGGAAATGGGTATGGATATTATATATTGAATAGTCTAGATCATCATAGAACCTATGCTAATACTATAATGGCAACGGGGGGGTCTGGAAGGGAACGTAATCTTATTATACAAACAATGCCGGAACACACAGTTGAAGAGGAAGCAAGTCTTAGAAAAAAGGGAGGGTTAAATTCAAAGAATGTGAGAATGATGACTCCTACTGAATGGGGAAGATTGCAAGGATTTATTGGGTATGGGTTTATTGATTCACAAACGGGAAAGGAAACATTTGCATTTCCAAAGAATGTTCCAGAAAGTCAACAGTATAAGCAGTTTGGAAATGCTGTCTCTATACCTGTAATAGAAACAATGGCTGAGTTTATATATAAACAGTTAAGTGTTTTAAATAAAAATTATGAAGTAGTTTTAAAGAATCTTGATAGACGCGAAGGAGGTATAACCCGAAAATCTATAGCCAAAACTCTTCAAATAAAACCAGAGAATGCTTCTTATATACTTAGAAAACTGGAAAAAGGGAAAAAAATTAATCGAACGGAGAAAGGAAGATCAACAAAATATTATTTTGTTAATTAACTTCCAAAATGTTTGCGTAGAGAGGTGTTTATATATGGAAAGCTCTGAAAAAATAAAAATTCAGATTCATCCACGTGCGTTTGCAGCATTTGGTGAAGAATTGGTTACAAGTGATAGTGTAGCGGTTTTGGAACTTGTTAAAAATGCATATGATGCATATGCATTATTGGTTGATATACGATTTGACAAAGACGAAAGAGGAAATCCTAGAATTGTTATAAAAGATGATGGCTGTGGAATGACAAAGGATGTAATTGTTAATGCATGGGCTACTATTGCGACACCATACAAAAAAAATAATCCAACGGTCAAGCGAATAATTAATGGAATTGAACATACTAGGGTTGTTTCTGGAAATAAGGGATTAGGGCGTTTCTCAGCAGCACGACTTGGAAGAACGATGACAATGATTACCAAAACGGATAATGGTCCTGCGATGGAAGCATTTTTTGACTGGAGTCTTTTTAATGAAATTGATAAAATTGATGATTGTCAAATGGAATTAAGAATGTTGGATGATGTTAAAAATACAGGAACAACAATTATTATCCAAAATTTAAACGAAAATTGGGATAATTCAGAAAAAATTGCTGACTTAATGAATGAACTCTCAAGATTGATTACACCGTTTGAAGGCATAAATGATTTCGATATACGAGTTACAACATTGAATGATACAGAAGGTATTAGCGTTAAGCCTAAGAGTTTTATTGATAAGCCTACCTATAAGATTGTGGGCGAAGTTGATTCCAAAGGCTCTATAAAATATAAGTATTTATTTGAAGGAGAAACTAAGAGAAGAGAAAATGTTGAAACAATAGAGTGGACATTTGAAAATTATAAGGACAATTCTGATTTGCTGAATGTTGAAAAGGAGTTGAAAGAATATATAGCTGGTCCTTTTTCGTTTGAACTTAGAGCTTGGGATATGGATTCAGAGAGTTTACAGAGTGTTTCGGAACGTTTTTCTATTGGTAAAAGGGACATTAGAGCAAGTATAAAATTGTATAAGGGAATATCGGTTTATAGGGACAAAGTTCTTGTATTGCCAAAATCAGAGACAAGCAGAGACTGGCTTGGATTGGACGCAAGACGTATTAGTCAAATTGGACGTAGATTAAGTACTAATCAGATTATAGGAATAGTTCAGATAAGTAATAAACAAAACCCTAATATTAAGGATACGACAGATAGAGAAAAATTAGCAGATACTTTTCAATATAAACAGTTTGTTGAAATAATGCTTGAAGTTGTAGATTCGCTTCAAAGAGAAAGAAATATAGATAAAGAAGAAGGAAAAAAAGGCGAGGCATTGTCAGAAATATTGTCACCATTGTCGTCTGGAGAATTAGTTGAATCAGTAGAAAATGCAGCTAAAAATGGTGCCAATGCAAATGAAATAGTAGAGTATATAAAAGACTATCATGAAAAGAATGAGTTGCAGCTACAAGAGTTGAATGAACGCCTTGTTTATTATGCACAAACAGCCTCGTTGGGATCAATTGCTATTGTAATCATGCATGAAATACTAACGGGAATGACTACAATCAAGCGCTTTTTAGATCGTATAGGGCGATTTCTGCCAGAAGATGAGAGGACCCATGCATACTACTCAGGAGCATTAAGCAGCCACAAAAGGATTTTAGACGTTACTAACAGTTTTGCACCATTATATAAACGTGATTTGAGAAAACGAATTCCACCTGTGAACCTAAGAAGTGCAATAGATAAAAGTTTTAATCTTATTTCATCCAAAAAAATGAGTGAAGGTGTGCTACTCGATAATAAAGTTGGCGAAACTTTGGAGGCATTAGTACCGATTAGTGAATTGCAGACTGTTTTTATTAATTTGTTTGATAATGCCTGTTATTGGATGCAAGAAAACGATGGTTCAAAGCAGTTATCAGTAAATGTAGAAGAATGCAAGGAGGGAATGTGCCGTATCTCAGTAAATGATAATGGAAAAGGCATAGATAAAAATAATTCAGAACGTATATTTGTACCAGGAGTCACTTCAAAACCCAAAGGAATTGGGATGGGCTTGGTAATAGTAACAGAGATCATAAAAGCATACGGAGGAGAAGTTGGAGTAATACAACCAGGAAAAATAGGAGGAGCTTCTTTGGTGGTAGATATTCCGATCAAAAGATAAAATGAAAATACTATTTATAGAAGATAAAACAGAAGCAATACAAGGAATAGTTGATTTTATTGAAGAAAAAAACGAGTGGGAGTATAAGAATTGCACATTCGGTGATGCAGCTGGTAATTTAACTATGTATGATCCGGATTTGGTTGTTATGGATTGGATGTACGATGCAGAAAGCACTGATGAAGGAGATCCTATTTTTAATGCCATTTATGAGAGAGATTTTGTACCGATTATAGTTTTTTCTGCAATAGCATCAACTATATCGGATGCTGTGACTCATATTGCTGAAAACAATCCTATGATTGAAATAATACCTAAGGGTGATGAACAAGTAGTTATTAATAAAATTGAACAGTGGGAACCATATATTTTGGCTGTGAAAGAATCAAAAAGGGAATTAAATAAATCACTTTTAGCCTCGGCACGTGCTATGGCATATTTTTTTAATATTAGAAATACAGATGTAAATGTTGTTAAGTATATGTTAACAAAAAGGATACAAAATTCATTTTCTCACGTGGAGGAAGAGTTCACCCCTCCTGCGTGGATTGAGTATGAGTATCCGCCAATGAATGAAAAACTTATGGCGGCTGATATAATTAGGAAAAATGATGGGGATGATTCGCAAGTGGCAAAGGCAGCAAAGTATTATGTTATATTGACTCCATCATGTGATATGGCTAGAGCAAAATTAGATACTTATATTTTAGTGGCAAAATGCGAAAATGCTGGATCATTGTACAAAACAACTGCTGAAACACCAGATAGGGATAATGTAAAAAGAGATGTCAAGAAATATATCAATACAGGATATAATTATGCTAAGGTCCCGTTACCAGAATTGCCACAGAAGATACCTTATATGACGGTGAATTTAAAATCAATAGAACGACTTCAATTAAGTCAGATCGCACTTGATGAAAAAGAAGCTGACGGAAAAGATTATTATAGAGTTGCTTCGTTAAGCAGCCCTTTTCGTGAAAATGTTGTGTGGGCACACATGATAAATTCCTGTAGACCAGGCATGCCAGATAGGGATGTGGATGCGTGGGTGGATTCAATCGTAGAATAGGGGTATTGGATGAGAGATAGTTTAAAAGAAATGTTATATAAGTTCATTGATCAGTATGCATACGAACTATCTGCTGCTCGTGATAAGGATAATTTTAAGCGCCCATTTGGTGAACTTGTGAGAAGAGACATTGCGAATGAAATACAATCACATTGTGATGAAGAGATATATAAAGTGAAAGGGAGTGTCGGAGCAGGTAGGTGGACCGATGTGCCTTGGATTGCGGTTTTTGATAAGCGTATAACTACATCAGCACAAAAAGGGGTTTACATAGTATACCTTCTTAATAAGGATACAAAGGAATTATTTTTAACTCTAAACCAGGGAGCAACGGATATAGCACAGGGAGGAGACGGTTCCGGAAAGCTTGCCTTTACGGGAATTGCTACTGCAAACAATAGCAAAACAACAGAAAGCCTTCGGTTACGGGCAAGTAATATACGAAGTAAAATAGGTCAATTGAGTGGCTTACAATTTGACCCGATTGATACAGGATCTAAACCGTATGATGCAGGATGCATATATTACATAAAGTATACTTTGGAGACATTGCCTGAAGATGATGAATTATATGCTGACTTGTTAAAATTCATTGAAGCATACGAGACGTATTATGACAAAGTTTATGTAAAATTGGGGAAAAGTAAGAATACGAAAGAAGGTGAAAAGTTGTCGCCGAGAGATCAGATCAATAAAATATCTGAATATATTAATGCAAAAGGATTCAAATATGATGAGAATTTATTAGCCAATTTCTATCTTAGCTTGAAGGCAAAACCGTTTGTCCTTTTGGCCGGAACCAGCGGAACCGGCAAAACCAGACTGGTTCGATTATTTGCTGAGGCAATAGGTGCATATGGTGATGGTCGTTATAAACAAGTGGCGGTGAAACCTGATTGGTCTGATTCTACGGATCTTTTTGGACATGTAAATTTGGATAATCATTTTATCCCGGGAGCAATTATTGAATTTATAAAAAAGGCTGCAGATGATCAACGTAAACTGCCTTATATTTTGTGTCTTGATGAAATGAATTTGGCTCGTGTTGAATATTATTTCAGTGACTTTCTTTCTGTTATGGAAACAAGGGATTGGGATGAACATGAGATAATTACAGACAAGTTGATCCCAAGGAGTTGTTATTGCGGGGACAAGAACGCAGAAGACCTATATTCGAATTTAATGATACCTGAAAATTTGTACATAGTGGGAACCGTTAATATGGATGAAACCACATTTCCGTTTAGCAAAAAGGTGTTAGACAGAGCAAATACCATAGAATTTTCATATGTTGATTTTGATTTGTCTGATGAGATTTTAGTGAAAAAACCTGAAGCCGTAGTTGTAGACAATGAATTTTTAAGAGCAAATTATTTGAGATTAAGAATAGATTGCGTCGATCAATGGGAAGATGTCATAACAATAAATGATAGGATATCTAACATAAATTCTGTTTTACAGAAGGGAGATGCACATTTTGGATATAGAGTGCGGGATGAGATAGTCTTCTACATGCTGTATAACAAAAAGTTTGGGCTGCTATCTGACAGAGAGGCGTTTGATAACCAGATAATGCAGAAAGTACTTCCGCGTATTCAAGGAAGTTCGGAAAAATTAGCAAATATTTTAAGGGAATTATTCAAACTTTGTGCTGGACCGTATGCACAGAAAAACGGACAGACAGACGCTCAAAAGATGGAAAATTATTTAATGGAGAACAACACGGTTGATTTCCCCAAAAGTGCTGAGAAAATATGTAAGATGCTTAGGAGATATGAAGACGATGATTTTACCTCTTTCTGGGTCTAATCAAATAATTGATGTGGTTGCCTCGGATATACGCGTCACTGTTAAGAGAAGAAAGGAACCTCCTCTTTCTTCTGATGCTCTTTCACAACAGCAGTCCAAGATTGAAATATGGGGTAAAATTGAAAAACTTAATATTGCGGGAAATGAGTGTGGTGTATCCGGAGAAAATTATGCTCTTGAGGAAACAGAACCTTTATTTTTTGAGCAATCGGATTATATCGTAAGCGCTAAGTCATTGAAAAACAAACCATTGTATTTTGAACATGCAAATAAGCATATAAGAGAAGCGATTACAACGGTAGATGATGATGAACCGAATCGCTTAACCGGAGTAATTAATTTCGGTAATGACGTAGGGTACTCAAATCTTATCTTTTATGATTCTTTTGGGAATCGTTTGTTAATTGAAATAGAGGTATTTCCGTCTAAACTTTCATATAAAGATGATTACGAATTGATTCGAAACGATATAAATGAAATGGTTGAAGGGGCGGTTATTGATTTCATTAATTCCACCTATTCATTAGGAACAACATGTGAATCAAGAACTAATGTGCCGGCAATTTTCTTTACGCTTATTAATCAGCTTTTTGATAAGTACTATAGAGCAACTAAGGTAATAATGCAATCTCCGACTCATAAATTGTTAAAAAAACACACAGTGGTTCCGAGTCATAAACTAAAGCAGACGGATAGCAAAACCATATTGTGGTTAGAAAAGCACCCGGAGCAGATAAGTTGTAATAACGGGAAAAAGATGTTTAACAGAGCTCTTGGGGTTCAGAAGACTATTACATATGACACAACTGAAAATCAGCTGGTTAAATTTATGTTTATAAACACTGTTAAGCAATTACTTAAGTTTAAACGCATGTATTTGGCAAGTTTTAAAGAACCTGATAAAATGGCGGATTCTATGGTGGTGGAAAGAATTGATGATATGGTATCTAAGATTAGCGTACAATTGAAAAATCCGATTTTTTCAGATATTTCAAGACTTAAAGACGTCAATACTATGTCATTGGTATTTCAAATGGCACCGGGATACAGAGAATTGTACAGATATTTTGAATTAATTCAGAGGGGAATATCCTTTAGTGGCGAGATATTTAGCTTTTCGGTAAAAGAAACCTCTACATTATATGAATATTGGTGTTTCATTAAGCTCGTTGATATTATGAAGAGAAAATATACACTTTTGGATGATGGCGGTAATATTATAAAAACGAGTAGAAAAGGGATTACAGTTACGATATCGAAAGACAGCAAATCGCGGGTGCGCTTTCTTGATACAAATACAGGGGATGTTTTTGAACTAATCTATAATCCCGGTGAGTACCCGTCGGATACAGCAAAACAAATTCCCGATACTGTACTTAAACTTACAAAAAGAGTAGGTGTTGAAGGAAAAAAAGCTGAATTTCAATATGTATTTGATGCAAAATATAAAGTTGAAATGAACCCGGATGAACATTATCCGGACAATGAAAAGAAACCGGGACCGAAAGTGGAAGATATCAATACTATGCATCGATATAGGGATGCAATTGTTGTAAAAGATGGAAATATTAGTGAAAAATTGATGTTTGGAGCATATGTACTTTTTCCGTACCCAAATGACGAAGAAGAGTATCGATCCCATCAGTTTTGTAAAAGTATAGATACGGTTAACATTGGCGGATTACCGTTTATGCCCGGAAAAACTAAAATAGCGGAAGAATTATTGACAAAGCTTGTTGGGGAATCAGATGCCAGTGCATATGACAAAGCAATTTTGCCAAGGGGAATTGAAGAAAAATTAGAAAAAGTTGATTGGACAAGGGAAGATGTTCTTGTTGGATCACTGGGATCAAGAGAACAATGGAAGGAATGTTTTAATAAAAAATACTACTATGTTCCGGTTGGAAGTATGGACGAAAATTATCATCAGATCGATTATATTGCAATTTATCATTCAAAAAAATTATTCGGAGAAGATGCAGGAGTTAGTTACTATGGTGAGGTGATAGAAACTGCCGTTGTTCCTCGAAAAGAGATTAATGATCTTGGCGGACGAACTAATCCGAGCGCTATGTGCTATAAGTTCACTATAAAGAAATGGGTAAGGCTTAATTCAAAGATAGAATTTGAAAAAGATTGGGTGTATCGACCAAGATACAGTAATTTCTTTTTGCTACATAACAGCAAATCTACCTTTGAGTTGTTTAATATTAGGACAGAGGCGGATTATAGATTAGTTTATGAACTCCGTAGAATTCGAGATAATTTGAGAGTTCAGGATAATGCAAGAGAATTGTTTGTAAAAATTAATGACACGGTATCGGTTTATAACGATGAACTTTATATTCGAATATATAATTCGGGAAGAGAGTTATTTAGAATCAAAACATCGTCATTTGTAAAAACGCCAAGTATTGTATTTGAGGGACTCAGGAAATATATAACATAATCGATAGGACAACACGACAAATATACTTTGCGAAGGGGAAAGTGCAATTGGAGGAAAATAAAATTTACGAAGTTTTTAAAAAAATCGAAATACGAATTCAAGGGCAAACGATATCAAAAGAAAAACTGTTAAAATCTTTCGGACAGTATTTAACACAGACATTTTCAAAACGAGATCATAATATCGGTCTTATCATGCATACAGGGTCGTTTTGTTTTGACGCAATGCTTGTGACGTATGCTATGATTTTTAACCTTATTTCCAATAAGGTGGAAACGGGAGATGTCGTTAATTCATTTTCAGAGGGGGATATAGTTTTATATGGCCAGAACAAGAAGAGTCGCTATTTTTTTGGCGGATTTGTAGATGGTAGTGAGATAAGAGCTGAAAGTGGTAAGAAATATATTAAACTTACACAAGGTGGTACTTCTGTAAATTATATACCGGAAAAAAGTTGGAGAAATATTGAACCTTATAATGGCGACTCGGTTCGGATGGATGGGAGAGGTATAAGAAAAAAGTCTTCACTAAGAGATGATTTTTTTGTGGAAGTATTGGGCTTTACAAAAGAAAACATTCCCAGTGTTTTAGATACGTCATGTGTTATTGTTGCACCTCGTGACAGGGTGGATTATTTAGTCAAAAATATTAGCCTGGCTTTTGGTAAAAAGAAAATTAGTTTATTGGAATTAGTAACGGCATCATATTTTACGGAAGAAGATGAGTATCGGTACGGTGGGAATACGGGAAAGAACGAACCCACACTTAAATTTACAGCAAAAGTTTCGGCTGCAAGACAATTACTCTTGTCAAGGCGAGGAAACAGACATTTAGGGTTAATAGTATTGGGAGAAGATTCTATTTCCAGAGGGTACTCGGAATTACACGAGTTAATAAATCGTAAATCACTTCAATATGTTTATATTTCTTCTTCAATAGACAGTGAATTGGCTTTTGAATTAACTTTGGATATTGAGGAAACAGAGGTTTTTGCATGTACAAAAGATTTCTTGTTGGAAAACAGTACTACTGATATTGCGGAAATTAATGATTATACTCTTAAACTTTCGAAACAAGTCAATACAATAATTGAAAAGGATAATAAATTAATCGTACTTGAAGAAAATGGTCTTGAGAAAGAAATTGTTTACGAATTTAAAAAGCACATTATTGCCATAAAGCGTAATGAATATACTACTGATGAAAAAGAACGTTTTATTCTGCTGGCGTATTCGTTAATGAAACTGTTTGTTACAGCACCTTTTCCAATGGATAGGTTCTCCGTAGCCAGAGAAAAGGGAATTATTGATGTAAACACTCCAAACGAAAAGATTAAAGAAATGGAAATACTATTATCCGAATTTCCAAAAGTCTTACAAGAAAAAGCCGAGATAACGATTCATTTACTGGAAAAGATATTAGAGCAAGAGGAGAAGATTACAGGTAAATACGAATGGTTACGGCGGTACTTATATTCACATGTTGGTGAAAAAACAGCAATTGTTGTTCCAAAGGCATATTATATAACTATGTTGAAGGGCTCAGGAATGTTTTCCGATTATTTTTTCAGAAAAAAATATTTTACTACTCCAAATAGATTTGATAATTCACAAATGTATGAATGTGTTATTGTGCTCGGAGATTATGAGGGAAAAGCATTCAATACATTCACGTGTAATGCTGCATCAACGATCATTTCGGTTTTGTATGAAAGTGAAAAAGCAGGATACTATTTTAAGAATAAGTCATCGCACAATAGAATTAATCAATTGCAGAAAAAATCGACGCTTATTGTTACCATGCAGGAGCAAGGCGAAGCAATAACATCTGAGGAAAAAGAGACTGAAGATTTTGAAAAGGAAATGGAGGAGTATATTTTCAATGCTGATATAACTTCTGTTAATTCGGAATATAGAAGTAATACGGGATGTGAGGGTATGGTAAACACCGCCATTGCTGTGGTAGCTGCTTTTGATGACGATACAAAAGCGTACCTAAGTAAGCATTATAAGGCATATGTACTGGATGAAACAATAGGTGTTGTAAAGGAGGTAGAAGTACAAGAGATTTGCGAAGGAGATTCTATAGTTTTTACAAAAAATAATGATGATACCAAAGATATTGTTACTTCGATTTTAACAAAGCTCTTTCAAGACGGCTGGTTGGATGATAGTTCAAAGAAAAATTACATAAAGGCTAATTTATGGAAAAATTCATTAGTTGACTTTATGCATGCACAAAGATTTACAGCAAGGAAAGTTGCGGAGTTATTGCTGAAAGATGGTGCAACCGTTCATGAGCAAACAATTTTAAATTGGCTTGATGAGGACTCGCACACAGTGGGTCCGAGAAATGTAGATTCAATACGACATATAGGAAATATTACCGGTGTTGACGAACTTAAAGATAATCCGGAAGAGATATTCGAAGCTTGTCGAGAGATAAGGTCAATCAGAAGAAAAATTTTGGACCAAGTAGGAACTGCAGTCGTTAATAAATTGAGCGGGAGGATTACCAAAGAGGGATCCGGTATGAATTTTATTTTTGAAAAAATAGATACTCTAGCGGAAATAAAGAGAGTAGAACGCATTGCACAAGTCGAAATGGTTGTTCCCGCGGGAATGGCCAACAGACCGATTTCTATTTAAGGGGGATATATGACAGACAAACAGAAGATGATAAAAACCAGAGATGAATATATCGATTTAGTAAAAAAAGAACTTATGGGACCGGGATCGGAAATTTCTATTCCCGATGAGGAACATGAGCTTATTTCAGATGCTCCCAATACGAGATATTCTGTAGGTGTTCTTTTTACTCAGAATACCAAAATGAATGCTGATAACAATGATGCGTCGCGTGTAGAGGAATTAGACAGTGATGTGCAGCCTGAAGAGGAAACGATAAAAATCGATAATGAAGAAGGATTTGTGAAACACCATCATGCAGAGGAGAACGCTGATGAAGAAAACCTTGATGAGGAGATTGGATTGGCCACACAAAATATGCCATCTTCCATGGGAATTACTTTCTTTATTAAAGGAGACTGTAATAGGGTTAATTGCAGCGTAAGCTTTGCAACATATAGAAAAGCATTGGCTATTGATTGCCGCATCCCATATGACAATATACCGGAAGATTATGAACTCCCAGAGGAACTCGATTATTGTGTTTATTTAGACAGAAAAGAAAAAACTTTACGGTTAACATCCGGAGGATTGAAAAGAAAATCTATAATTGCGATAAAAGAAAGAGATTTGCTCGGAGGGGATGAATACGGCATAATTACTATGATGTACAAACTTTCCGATCAGCTTGGAAAGGGATATGTCAGAGAACCGCATTATTGCGATGTTGAATTGGATTTTACTAATTCCGATTATATTGATCAAAATAAAAAGTTGGATGAAACGGGAGCAAAGATTACCGCACTACGGAGAAATATGGGTAATGATATATGGTCATTAACGATTATGTTTGTTAATGATGATACTGGGAAATCGAGCGCAAAACTTTGCCTTTTTCAGCCTGAAATAAGGATTAACAGCGAAAATAATGAATTTACTTATGTTGAGTATGGAGAAAATGTTGATATCTTTGATTTAAATGATGAAGAACAGTCACTTGCACTTCAATATCGAAATAAAAAAGTATACGGAACAGGTCTCGGGACTTCGATTTCGTGGAATGTAGATGAAGTGGGAAGGGGAGAGGTATATAGTAATTATTTTCCCGTGAGTGAAGTTCCGTCTATGGATTTTAATCTTCCGTCAGATTCGAAAGTAACTAAAGAAGTATTGTCCATGAAGTACATGTCGGATTTGGTAAAAGATGAAAAAAAAGTTAAATGTGACAAACTTTTATTAATTGTAGAAGCTTATGATAAGTGGATAGAGGACATTAAGCAAAGGACAGAGTCTTTAGATGCAAAGTATCAGCATATTGCTGAAAAGAATATTTCCGGTTGTGAAGCTGCTTCCGAGAGAATGCACGAAGGAATTGAAATACTGGAAGCCGATGAACTATCGTGGAATGCATTTCAATTGGCGAACAGAGCTATGTTTATGCAACGAGCTCATTTAAAACTCCAAGAAAAAACCGCTGATGTAAGCAGATATCCTTATGATGAACAACTGACGGATTTGTTGGATAGAATAAATTATTATAACGTTGAAGAAATTCTGGAAGATCCATATTCATGGAGACCTTTTCAGATAGCATTTCTATTGATGAGTATAAAATCCATAGTTGAGGATAGCTCGAATGACAGGGAGCTGGTCGATCTGATATGGTTCCCGACAGGTGGTGGAAAAACGGAGGCTTATCTTGGACTGACTGCCTTTTCTATTTTTTACAGACGACTTGCCCATAAGGAAGACTCAGACGGAACTACAGTTATTATGCGGTATACGTTAAGACTTTTAGCGGCCCAACAGTTTACACGTGCGTCTACTCTTATTTGCGCATGTGAATATATCCGAGTTGATGCAACGGATAAAAAGCCGATCTACGGAAAATATGATTTGGGGGCTGAACCAATAACTATTGGCTTGTGGATTGGCGGTGATCATACTCCCAACAAAAATGTTAAGGCCAAGTTTGAACTAACACAGTTGTATAAAGCAACTGTAGAGGAATTGGATTATCAAAAGGACCGACATAATAAGTTTCAAGTTCTTAAATGTCCATGGTGTGGAACAAAGATGGTTCAAGATAAGAGAGGACATAAGAAGATAGGAGAATGGGGATACAGAATGAAAAATAATACTCATTTTGAATTATTCTGTCCTCAGGAAGCATGTTTTTTTAATATACAAGGAAAGTTGCCAATACAGATTGTTGATGAAGAATTGTATCAAAATCCGCCGACATTATTGTTTGGAACAGTAGATAAGTTTGCCATGCTACCTTGGAATCCCAGAATAGGTGTGTTTTTTGGAATTGGCAGAAAAAATAGAGCTCCCGAACTTATTATTCAAGATGAATTGCATTTAATATCAGGTCCGTTAGGTACAATGGTTGGGCTATATGAGGCGGCTATTGATGCTATTTGCAGCAGCAAAGGGAACAAAACCAAAATTATAGCGTCAACAGCTACTATCAGACGTGCTGCAGAGCAATGTTCATCGCTGTATGACAGAGAAGTTTGTCAATTTCCACATCCGGGAATTGACGCAGAAGACTCTTTTTTTGCAAGAGAATCAGTAATTGATTACGAAAAAGGGGTATATGGAAGAAAGTATGTTGGATTAATGCCGTCAGGTAAGACAAAGGCAATGATGGAGATTAGGTCTATAGCAGCATTACTTCAGAAAATTCATACAATGAATTTACCGGATGAAATTAAAGATAAATATTGGACACTTACTGTATATTTTAATAGTTTGAAAGATTTAGGAAAGTGTTCAACGCTTGTTGATGATGATGTTAAAGATTTTATTAAACGAATGGCGTATCGTTTGGGAACAAATAAAGATGCTCGAACTATTACTAATGCGGACGAATTGACAAGTCGAGTATCTACTACTCGTTTAAATGAAACTTTAGATAAACTCGAAAAACTTACATACAGTAAAGAAAACATTGAAAACAAAAGATGGCCATCAAATATTTTGTTGGCTACAAACATGATTTCCGTTGGTATAGATGTGGCACGATTGAATGTAATGCTACTTGTCGGGCAACCTAAGCTGACAAGTGAATATATTCAAGCATCGAGTCGTGTCGGAAGATCATATCCGGGGGTAGCTTTTACTATGTATGATGGCTCTAAGAGTAGGGATAGATCACACTATGAACAGTTTGTGGGATACCATGAATCTTTTTACAAACATGTGGAGCCGACGGGGGTTACACCTTTTTCAAAACCAGCAAGAGACAGAGCACTACATGCTATTATAATTGCTTTACTGAGACAGTTGGTTCCGGAATTAACTCCGGAGAATGCTGCGGGAAAATTTACTCGTGAAAAATATAAGAAGGAGATCGATTCGATTGTTGAATATATTGTTACCAGAAATAATGATATTATCAGCAAGATAAATCCCGGAACTGATACCGAGGAAAATGAAATTCGAGAGGAAATAGCTGTATTTTTAGATGGCTGGGAGAATCTAGAAGAAGGATACGAAGATGATCATTTCTTTTATGGTGAAAAGTATATGATTAACTATCCTGAAGACGGTGATGCTAGGCTGATGAAAGCATATAACACCGGTAAAAATGATAATGCATTTGATACCATGACATCCATGAGAAATGTCGATATTTCGGTTGGAAGCAGCGTATTAATATGGAAGGATTAAGAATATGGACTCTGAATATGAAAAAATTCAATTAAATAAAATCACACATTCGGTAAGAGCGTCCCAAGCGGTTCTTCAATACGGAGTCGGCGCAATGGTTGACTTCCCGGAGCAGACGTTAATGACTGCCGCACCTGAAACATGGGAAGGAAATGTGGTTGAGATACATGATGAACGATTGGAAAAAGTGCTTCATGTTGATTTCTTTGGGATGCCGGGAAGCAAGGATGACGGAAGATATCAGAGCGGTATTGCATATGCAAGATTTCCGGAGTGGTATTTTTGTCCTCGTTGTAGATCTTTTAAACCCCTGAAAGATTGGATACAGGAATATAATGCCAGCCCCAAATGTAAAAAGTTGAATGCAAATGATCCCTATATGGTTAAAAATTTAAAATGTCCATCGTGTTTTCAAGAGTTGGTGGTAGCACGTATCATAGTTGCCTGCGGACACGGACACATTGATGATTTCCCTTGGATAAAGTGGGTTCATGCCAAAAATCTTTTCGGAGCAAAAAAAATCTGTGAAAATCCAAGACTTAGGTTTACAACAAGTGCTTCATCGACAGAGGGATTGGAAGGCCTAACAATTACATGTGAAAATTGTCATGCAAGAGCAACACTTAAGGGAGCATTTGATAAAAATGCGTTAGCGAATCTTGATAAGGCTACAGGATATGAATATGGGTTTGCGTGTACAGGACGGCATCCCTGGAAGAATACAAAAGAATTTTGTGAAGAATATCCGCATGTTTTGCAGCGTGGTGGATCTTCGGTATATTTTCCGATGATTGTCAGTTCGCTGGTGATTCCGCCTTACTCGAGTCAATTGACAGCGAAAATACAGAAAAGTGTTTTTTTCTCCGACTTAAAAAAGGCAATAACCGAATCGATAAAAACATTATCCGATATGGGGATTGAAACTTCACAGGAAATGAAAGAAAAAGTCATTTCACAGAAGATCAGTGAATATGCCTCAAAAATAGGGCGAGATATAGGACAAACAGAAGATGCTGTAAAACCTATACTGATGAGAAGATGGAGTAACACAGCTGATGATAACTACACTACCACAGGTGTTAAATACAGAGCAGAAGAGTATGAAGCATTAAGCGGAGAAGTGGTACAAGAGGATAAAAACGGAGAATTCATACGTGAAGCTACATATGTGGAACAATTTGGTTTGCCGTGTGTAAAAAATATATCTTTGATTCACAAGGTAAGAGAAGTTCAAGCTTTAGTAGGTTTTTCGAGACTGGAACCATTGGACGATGATAATTCGAATAATGGCGGAAAAATTAAGAAGGTTTTGATAAAAGAGGATAGTACGAATTGGTATCCCGGATATGATGTTCGCGGTGAAGGTATTTTTATAGAGTTGGATGAGGATGTCATTGATGCATGGAGAACAAATAATATCGGAGTACAACGTCGTGTTGATCATCTTAATGAAAATTATGCTAAATCGTATTATGGAGATATTCGCCCCAGAACTATATCTGCTAAATTCCTTTTGTTACATACACTGTCTCATTTGCTAATGAAACAACTGAGTTTTGAATGCGGATATAGTATAGCATCAATTAAAGAAAGAATCTATTGCAGTGAGGCCTCAGAAGGGAAAAATATGTCAGGTATTTTGATTTATACGGCAAGTGGTGACTCAGAGGGAACTATGGGAGGACTCGTCCGGCAAGGAAGACCAGATACATTTCCTACAATTTTTAAGAGAGCTATAGAAAGTGCTATGACTTGCTCGAATGATCCAGTGTGTAGTTTAAGTATGGGACAGGGACGAGATTCTCTCAATTTGTCTGCTTGTTATGCCTGTACTCTCGTGCCTGAAACAAGTTGTGAGGAATTTAATGTGTTTTTAGACAGAGGAGTAATAGTTGGAACTTACGAAGAACCGGAAATAGGGTTTTTCTTACACTATATTTATCAAAAAGAAAATGCGACAGTGTTAAAAAAGGGGGATGAAGAAAAAAACGAGAGAAAGAATCAGCTTCTTATAACTGAAGTGGGAATGGATATGAAAAATGTAGATTATACCGATGTATGGAGGAATATGCTTCAGTTTTCTTTGAATAAGCATGAAAAAGAAGTGATTAAAGAAATGATTTCCAAAGCAGAAGAGTATCAGAACAGTGAAAAGCCATATCAAGCAGGAACTTTTCAAGTGTTGGGAGACTCGAACTACTATAATGTCGACCTGTATTGGCCCAAAACTAAAATAATGATATTTGGAGCTGAGAATGATGAAGAGTATACTATAGCAGCAAAAAGCGAGTGGAAGTGTTATTATTTGGGCTCCGAGGATGTTAATGCTGATAGTATATTGTCTGCGTTGAAGGAGAAATGATATGGCAATAATGATACCGGAAATGCCGAGAGATTATGATCCGGTCAGTTTGGAAGGAGCTATGTTTGATGCACTGAAGAAATTACCGGAAGATTATTATATTGTACATTCTTTTAAGAATGTATATGTAGAAGAAAATGTACTTCATGAGGGGGAGGCAGATTTTGTTATTTTCAACCCAACAAAGGGGTTGCTATGTATAGAAGCTAAAGCGGGCGCTGTAAATTATGAGGACGGATATTGGAAATATGCAAGTGGTCATATTATGAAACACGGAGGCCCTTATAATCAGGCAGCAGGAAATAAGTGGGATTTATTGAATACTGTACAAAACAGTGCATTAAAAGATATTGTCCCGAGATGTAAGTTTTTACATGCAGTTTGGTTTCCATCAATTTCAAAAGAAAAAATGCGTGGTATTAAATTCCCCAAAGAAGCAGATCGGCAGATTACACTTACTATGGAAGCACTGGAAAATCCGGAACCTTATATTAGTGCGATATTTGCTATTGAGCTTGAAAATCATATTAAGACAGACTTAAGCAGCCAAGATGTAAGACGCATTATCAGAGAGATTATATGTCCGGAGTTTAAAATTTTTCCATCTAAAAGTTTTGACAGTGATTTAAAGAAAATTGTTTTTCATAGATTGCTAAAAGAACAAGAAGGACTGTTAAATTATTTGGTTGAGCAAAAAACAGCGGTTATTAACGGCGCAGCGGGAACGGGAAAAACAATGATTGCTGTTGAAAAAGCAACTCGACATGCAGTTAACGGAGAGAGAGTTTTATTCCTTTGCTACAATGTTATGCTTAGAAATTATTTGGATCGTGAATATCATCATGATATGATAGATTATATGACAATAGATAAATTTGCATGCAAAATTGGGAAGACAGAAGAGCCGAATTACCAAATTGCGGAAGAAAGAGTTTTGGATATGTACATTTCAGGTGCATTCCCATATAGACATGTGATCGTAGACGAAGGTCAGGATTTTGGACGTGAGGAAATAGAGGAAGCTAATTTGCTTCAAACAATTCACGATGCTGTTGTTGATAATGATGAGGTAGAAGGCACGTTTTATGTATTTTATGATCGACTACAACTTATTCAGGCCTCTCGAATTCCGAAGTATATTAGTGAAGCCGATTGCAAACTAACATTATATAAGAATTGCAGAAATACAGAAAATATTGCGATAACATCATTGAAACCGATATCACAGAGAACTCCTAAACTGTATGACGGGGCAATAAAAGGTGTACCGGCAAGAATTCATTTTAGAAAAGATTCACAGGAAGCTACAGAGAGAATCGCAACACTAATAGATGAATTAAAGAATGAAGGTATTACAGACGTTGTCATTTTGACTTGTAAAAGTGAGTTTAAGAGTATCCTTAATGAGAACAGTGATAATGGTACTTTCAAGAAAAAAGTTTTTACAACATGTAGAAAATTTAAGGGTTTGGAGGCGGATGCAATTATTCTTATAGATGTCGATGAGGATACTTTTGGCAGTGAGGCTGTTCAGCGTTTTTATGTTGGCGCTTCACGAGCCAGACTTCGCCTGGAAATAGTAACGACAATGACAGATGAAAACTGTGAGAAAGTTCTTCGTGAAGTGGTTGATTATAAAAAGAAGATCAAAAATTCAAAAAGAGAGCTGGCATTAGCGTTTAATGCAATGCCGATTATAGAGTGAAATCAGTTGCAGAGATGACGACAGGCTGTTTTTTCAGAATGAAAAACAGCCTGAGGTTTGCCGTAAAGTATTGCCTCAAGGGAGAATAAAGCAGTATGAAAACCATCCGCGTAGTCGCAGCCGTAATCTGCGATTCCATAGAGCACAAAACAAAAATATTTTCCACCGCAAGAGGTTATGGAGAATTTAAAGGTGGCTGGGAATTTCCCGGCGGTAAAATCGAAGCCGGGGAGACTTCACAGCAGGCAGTTATTAGAGAAATCAAAGAGGAACTGGATGCTATGGTCAGGGTCGGTGATCTGATAGACACCATAGAGTACGATTACCCGGCATTCCATTTGTCCATGGATTGTTTCTGGTGTGAGGTTGCGTCGGGAGAACTGAAGCTTCTTGAGGCGGAAGCCGCCAGGTGGCTGATGAAGGAAGAACTGGATTCCGTACAGTGGCTTCCGGCGGATGTGACACTGATTGATAAGATCAAAAGCTGTATGTCTTGAGGATAAGAAAAACTATTTATGACCAACGAAGAATTTCAACGTAGTAAAAGTTTTGAAGAGAATCTGAAAGAATGGAATCTGTTATCTCTGGAAGAGATGGGGGAATCTGTTAAGGAGGGTTCTCTTTATGTGATTGGCAACGGATTTGATATGCTGCATGGCGTCAGATCCAGTTATTACGATTTCAGCAGGACTCTGGGAAAGAGAAGTTCTGTTCGGTTTTATCTGGAAAAATATTTGAAAACCGATGACCTGTGGGCGGATTTTGAAGGGGCATTGGGGAAGATCAACATAGAGGCTATGTGCCAGCCGTACATCATTGATAATTTTCTGGACATAAACGGGGCATACGATGAGGATGCAGGTGCGGCCGAGATCTATATGTCCGCAGAAATGGCGGTGGAGCCGATCATTTCCATGTCGACGGAATTAATGGACCGGTTTCGCAAATGGATCGGCAGTCTGCATACCAATACGATTGACAGGCCGCTGTGCAATGTGATCAAAGACGGGAAAGTATTAAATTTTAATTATACGGAATTCGTGGAAGATTTGTATGGCGCAGATGCCGGGAATATTTGCTATATCCATGGCTGCCGGAAGAAGACTGACAGGGGACGGCAAAGGTTGATTCTGGGGCATATTCCGGGAGCCAATGATGCGGCCTATGAATTTGAAGATGATTACTCTGCAATCGATAATCTGGATGAGCATGCCCAGCTATTATACGATGTGCAGCAGATCGCTTTGCAGATGGTTGTGGAGGCTGATGATACATTGACGAAAAAATGTAAGGAGATCATTCAGAGCAATCAGCCTTTTTTTGATGGATTAGCGGATATCCGGCAGATAGTCACCATAGGGCATTCGCTGTATCCGGTGGACTGGGATTATTTTGCAGAGATCATAAAGTGTAATAAAGACAGGAACCGGATGCAATGGTTCTTTGGCTGTTATGGAAATGGAGATCTGGAGCGGGTACAGACTTTTATCAATACCTTTGGGATAAATAAAGATCAAGTCGCAATTTTTCGGACGGATACGATTCCTGTAACATTATTGGCGGATAATAAGAGGGAAAAGTCCAAGGCAAATGTTAAGCATCGGAAGGTATTGGCTTCCTCTGAGGATGGAAGGTGGCAGGTTGTCCGCGAGGGCAGGAAGGTCAATATTATTGATAGAACAGCAAACAGTTGCAGCTGTTCCAGAATGTTTTTGACATACATGAGCGGGGCTGTTTTTGATTGCAGCGGTATGGTGTTACTTTTGGTGGCAAGAGGACTGGGGGCCGGGGTATTTTTGTTTCGGTTCGCCAACGGAGAGTGGCAATATAGAGGGGAATTGGAACCCATTCCACATCAGGGAGTGATTACCAAACGCTTGCAAAAAATATTGCTGAGGGACAACCGGCTGATTTTCGTATATAACAGCAGAATCCGAAAATATGATGTCGAAACGGGGAAACTGGTATATAATAAGGCCGTAAGGCATGCTTTCGAGTCAGAAGGCGAAGATTTGACACAAAAGTTTAAAGGGATATACAGAACAGGGTTTTATTAAGTTTTTCTGGAATAAAAGTGTGAATTTCAGGAGTATGGAGATGGCATTATGACCCACGAACAATTTGAACAGGCAGCTCAATATTGGAACAAGAAGGAAAAGATCACCATGCCGGAGAAGGCACTGAAGCAGGCGGTAGAAAAATATATTCACGAGAACAACACCTGTGCGCTTGCCACGGGAAGCGGTGATTATGTCAGGTGCACGCCGATAGAGTATAGTTACCACGATGAGAAATTCTGGATATTTTCCGAAGGCGGGGAGAAGTTCATAGGTCTGGAGAAGAATGCAAATGTAAGCCTTGCCATTTTTGACAAGTATGATGGATTCGGTAATCTGAAAAGTTTACAGATTATGGGTCGTGCGGAGATCATAGAACCGTTTTCAGACAGTTACAATGCCCACGCGGAATATAAGAAGATTCCACTGGAAGCACTGAAAAAATTAGAGCATCCCATGAACCTGATCTGCGTGACACCGGCCAGGATAAATGCACTGTTTTCTGATTTGAAAAAGGACGGATACAGTATCAGACAGACATTAGAGTTTGAGAAAAATAACATAATCGAGCGGAGGTATACAAAGTGAGTATATTTGAGTATGACAAAGAAAAAGAAGAAAAGAAGCTCCGCAAGGCTGAACGGGAGTGTGGCAGAGAAGAAGGTCTAAAGGAAGGTCTAAAGGAAGGGCTGCAGCAGGGACGCATGGAGGAGAGAAAGTCACTGCTGGCATTGATTGCAAAAATGAGTGCCGGAGGAGATGCGGACCAGATTGCAACGCTGTATGATCCGGAAGTAATGAATGCAATGCAGGAGAAGTATGGAATAAGATAGCAGGAGATTCAAATGAACATACAGATTTTTGGCACAAAAAAGTGTAACGACACCAAGAAGGCCGAGCGTTTTTTCAAGGAGCGCGGCATCAAATATCAGTTCATAGATATGAAAGAAAAAGGCATGAGCAAGGGAGAGTTTACTTCTGTTGCACAGGCTAATGGCGGTCTTGAAAATATGATTAACTGGGATGGAAAAGACCAGGATATACTTGCTCTTATTAAGTATATTGCAGATGAAGATAAACTGGAAAAGGTACTGGATAATCCGCAGGTAATTAAAACACCGGTAGTAAGAAATGGAAAGCAATCTACACTTGGATATCAGCCTGATGTATGGAAGGGATGGAATTAATGGTAAAGAAGATAATGCATGATCCGCTGTTTCTGGCACAGAAGTCGGTGGATGCAACAGAGGCAGATAAACAGATTGTGACAGATTTGCTTGATACACTTAAGGCAAATTTAGAATACTGTGTTGGTATGGCTGCCAATATGATTGGAGTAAAAAAGAATATCATTGTAGTAGCAGCCGGACCATTTCAGTTTGCAATGATAAATCCGATAATAACAAAGAAATCCGGAGAATATCAGACTGAGGAAGGATGTCTTTCTCTGGAAGGTGTAAGACCATGTACGAGATATCAGGAAATAGAAGTGGACTATCTTGATCAGAACTTTAAGAAACAACATGGAAAGTATTCTGGCTGGACAGCCCAGATCATCCAGCATGAAGTAGATCATTGTTGTGGTGTGGTGATATAACATTGGCAAGTCAGGTATGGAAGTTCATCACACACAATGATTGGAATAACTCCTGTAAACTTTACCTGAAACAGTATTTCTTTCCATGCAGTATGCTAATATTATCCTACAGCAAGGAGAGAGCAAGAGAGCCCATAGGATGAGGAACAAAAATGCAGGTACGTGAAGTGATTTGTCCTTCCTGCAGCCATCGTTTCATGTGGATGGATGTCGAAGAGGGACCGACGATCAAAAAATACCGGTCTGTAGAGACCGGAGAGACATTCCATACGGCAGTATGCCCTCAGTGCGGGAAACGCGTGATATTGTTACCGGACAGGATACGCGCAGTGTTGCCCGGAACGGAAGATAACCTGGAAATGATGTGGGAGAGAGGACTATGAAATTATGGCTGGATGACCTTCGCCCGGTGCCCTACGGGTACGAAGGTGCAAGATCGGTAAACGAGGCAAAACAGTTGATCCTGGAAGCGGAGCACAATGGGATCGAAATAGAGGCTCTGGATCTGGATCATGATCTGGGAGATTATGCGGATCAGGGCGGCGATGCCATCCGGCTGCTGGACTGTGCTGGGCGAAGGATAAAACCTTTGAGTATTATTGTAAAAATTTTGCGGAGAAGCCCTACACGATTCTGTGGGTATAGGGGAACCATGAGAATTATGATATGATCGGGGAATATCCGCTGGAAGAATGGCATGGCGGGAAAGCTGGTGGCCCCAGGAGCTGCCGACAGAGGGAGAACTGCAGGAGGGCCTGCGCAATCTGGAACGATATCATTACGAGGTAGATTATGTGATCACACACTGTTGTGCCAGCACGCTGCAGGACCGGATCAATGCCGGGACGGAACGCTCCTGTGTCCCGGATCTGCTGACGGACTATCTGGAGACTTTGGAACAGAAGCTGCATTACAGGCATTGGTATTTCGGCCATTATCACCGGGACTGTCAGCCGGATGACAAGCACACGCTGGTATACTATGCGATACTGCCGCTGGAACAGAAGGAAAGTGTGAATGCGGTGCCGGTACCGGGACAGACAGAAGGAGAAACGAATCATGGCAAGGGATGAGAATGTTAGAATTTTTCAGGATACAGAAAAACGGGTAAAGGAAGATCCGGGGCTGCAAGAGGCAGTGAAGCGCTCTGTGGCAGAACAGGTGCTGATCCCGGAGATGATGGAAGTCACGGACCTGATGCCGGAGCTTGCACAGAATCGTGACAGATATGAGAAGGATGCGGAAATCATAGTGTCGAAGAAGCGAAGCTATGAGGCAGCTGCCGGGTATCCGGGAGAAAGGGTATGTGTTCACAATTTTGCATCAGCGACGAATCCCGGAGGTGGTGTGACCAAGGGAAGCTCTGCCCAGGAGGAATGCCTGTGCCGTTGTTCCACCCTGTATTTTTGTCTGAATACGAAGGAAATGTGGGCAGGCTTTTATTCTCCACACAGATATGCGCAGGATCCGATCCACAATGATGACTGCATCTATACGCCGGAAGTCATTGTATTCAAATCCGATACTGCGACACCGGCACCGCTTCCGGAAAAAGACTGGTACTCCGTTAATGTGATCACCTGTGCAGCACCGAATCTGCGTCTGCTCCCGGCCAATGGGATGAATCCCGGAGACGGTAATAAGACCGTGAAGATGACGAGAGCGCAGCAACAGGCTCTGCATGAGAAACGTCTGACCAGGATCCTGGATGTGGCTGTGGCGGGAGGCAATGAAGTGGTTATTCTGGGAGCGTTCGGATGCGGAGCTTTTGAGAATGATCCGGAGGCTGTGGCAGCTGCGTTTTCCAATGTGATCGCTCGTTACAGAAGGTGTTTCAAGACGATAGAGCTGGCCATTTATTGTTCCCCCCGGGATGAGCAAAATTACAATATTTTCAAACATGAGATATCCACGAGACTGTGTTGACAAATGACAAGAAAACTAGTACCATGGTACTAGATAGTACGTTGGATATTGAGGAAAGTAATGGAGAAGGAACAGGGAAAGCTTATTATAATCGTATCAGTCGTATTTGCCATGGTGCTTCTGTGCATGATCTGCACGTCAGGCAGTGTGCCGGAGGTAAAGTCATTGCAGGAATGTACGCCGGAAGCAGTCAGCGTCTTGGATGACGGCAGGGAGCTGTACGATTTTATATTGGATCAAAACGATGATGAGACGAACTCGATCGTGTTTTATTCGGCACATCAGGAGATTGCGGTGTATGCAGATGGGAAGCTGATCTACCGGCTGGATGCTGTGCCCGGCATATGGGGAAATACTCCGGGCTGGACCTGGAATATTGTCAGGTTTTCATGTAATGTGAGCAGCTTGCAGGTACAGTTCACCCCCTGTTATCCGGAAGCGGCAGGTCAGCAGAAGACGTTTTATATCGGTGGCGGCTATAATATTTATCGTGGGGTGATGCGCCGGGCAATGCCTGCCTTTCTCATCAGCATGATGGTGATACTGATAGGATTGTATATTAGTATTTATTGGATCGTTATCCGCTGCGGCAGCCGGATCGACGGAACCTTATTGTATCTGGGTATTTTTTCAATCCTGCTGGGAACATGGTCGGCCAATGAGACGGATGTGGCAACGCTGCTCCTGGCCAACAGGCAGGGATGCTCTTATCTGGCATTTGCTACGCTCATGCTGTTGCCGATGTCCTTTATCCTGTTTGTGAAGAGCTTCCTGGAGATCAGGGATGACCGGTTTTGTAGAATTATCTGTAATGCTAATCTGGCATTGATCGTCCTGACGCATATACTGAATGCAACAGAGATATATGAGTTCCGGAGAAGCCTGTGGATGACGCATGCGTTGATCATTCTGACGATTCTATACCTGCTGGTGGTCATCTGTAGCAAAATTGCCAGAAGGCAGCTGGATCAGAGGCTGAAGGCATGTGTAGGGGCACTGCTGCTTGTATTTTTTGCTACCATTGTAGATGTGAGTGGTTATTATAAAACCAGCAATGATGTAGGTGTCTTTGGCAGAATCTCTTTCTTGATCTTTATTGTGGTGCTGGGAATAGAATCCGCCAGACAGACGGTTGCCCGGCTGAAAAAAGGTCGCAGGGTGGAGGAGCTGGAACAGTTTGCCCTGAATGATTCCATGACCGGCATGTACAATCGAAATGCTTATGATTATTTTGTGAAAAATGAGAAGGATTTTGAAGGGTATGTCATAGTGACCTTTGACCTGAATAATCTTAAGCAGTGTAACGATCAATATGGCCATAGGGCAGGGGATGAGTATATTATCAACGCGGCACATATCATAGAGGACAATTTTGAACGCTATGGGAAATGTTATCGCATTGGCGGAGATGAATTCTGCTGTATCATTCCGAAGGGAAGATATTTTAAGATAGAACGTGTGATGCATAAGATCGATCAGGATGTAGAGATCTTGAATCATAAGAACATCATTCCCGTTCCTGTGGGAATTGCCTATGGGTATGCTGTATTCAAGGCGGATGATACGGATCCGGAGAAGGTGCGTGAGCGTGCAGATGAGGATATGTACCGGAATAAGAAGGCGATGAAGCAGTCCTGACCAGAGAATCTACTCGATTGTTAACCATATTATAAAAAGGTTGACAATTGAAAAACACCATGCTATTCTAACAGAGGTTTTTACAAAAGACATCTGACAGAAAGGCATGGTTTTTTATTATGACAACACAGACAACAACTCGTAGCAAGACTTATGACATGGTGTACATTGCGGTATTTGCGGTTCTGATCGCGATCTGCTCCTGGATCTCCATCCCGATGACGGTTCCTTTTACATTACAGACCTTTGCAGTATTCCTGGCAGTCGGCGTACTGGGTGGTAAGAGAGGAAGCCTTGCGGTATTGATCTATATTTTACTGGGTGCAGTAGGTATTCCTGTATTCGCCGGGTTCTCCGGTGGTATCGGTGTTCTGTTGGGCAACACCGGTGGTTACATTGTCGGATTTTTATTCTCCGCACTGCTGATGTGGCTGATCGAGAAGCTGTTCGGACGTAAGACATGGGTGCTTGGTGTGTCCATGGTACTGGGTCTGATCGTGTGCTATGCTATCGGAACGGTGTGGTTCATGGTTGTATATGCGCAGAATTCCGGAGCTGTCGGTCTGGCTACCGTACTGGGCTGGTGTGTAATTCCTTTCATCATTCCGGATCTGGTGAAGATCGCACTGGCACTGACACTGAGCAAGAGACTGTCTAAGGCTCTGAAGCTGAACGGACAGGAATAAAGGATACACCGGATATGGAAGTAACAACAACTTACCGGATCCGTCCGCACCACGGCATGTGCCTGTATTTTTTCGAAGGGAAGGGATACAGTGAAGGGTTCACTAAGCATATGGCGGAGGTGAAGGAATGGCTTCTGGGGAAAAATGGACCGGCATCCCTGCAGCTGGTCGGAGCGACGGATGAGATCTGCAGCGCCTGCCCTCATAATAAGGGTGGCAGCTGCGAGTCTGCGGAGAAGGTAGACCGATATGATGCGGGTGTATTGAAATACACCGGATTAAAGGCAGGGCAGGAGATGACTTTTGCGGAATTTGAGCGGATCGTGGAAGAGAAGATTCTGCAGCCGGGATATGGCAAGGTCATCTGCGGAGACTGCCAGTGGAGAGATATCTGCCACAAATAATGAAGAGCATTCCCATGCGGGAGTGCTCTTTTGTATTACATGAGATCTGAATTCAGTGATTATATGTTGATTAAACGTGAAGAGTCGGATATAATAAAATCGGAATGTGTGAGAATACCGTTGAACATATTAGACCGGATTTGATTTTAAGGTAAGGAGGATGTAGGCTATGGAAGTAATGGCTCAAGGGAACAGACATATTGTCGATTCGGATAGCAAAGTAGATAATAATGTAGTTCGCCAAAAAGTAATGGATAGCTATCAAGATATGTTGAGCGGAAAAGGTAGAGATTACAAAGTTTTTTTCGCAGAGTTGGAAAGCAGGTATAACGGAAAATAATGTATAAAGTGCAAATTCTTCCCAAGGCGGAAGAGGATATTTGTGCTAATACAGACTATATAGCATTTGCTAAAAAAGCACCGGAAATGGCATTGCAATTGGCAAGAGGATTTTATAAGACAATTGCCAAACTTGAATCTATGCCGGAAGCGCATGCATTGGATGACGATAAAGAACTTGCAATAAAGGGAATTCGCAAATGCTATTACCGAAGATACAAAATATACTTTTATATTGATGAATCAGCGAAGAAAGTATATGTACTGAGAGTATTACATATGTTGGTAGATGCAAAACCAAAATTGATTTTAGAAAGAACATATTAGCACAAAAAAGCGCACCTCCCCTTAGGTGCGCTTTTTTGTGCGTCTATAGCCGCACTGTTACCTCACGAAGAGGTAAGCCGTATATGCAACATACAGAAGCACGCACGCAGCCCCCTCACTGCGGGTCATGCGTCTGCCGGTACGGGCGAATACGAAGAGCAGAATGGCACTGCCAAGGAGCAGTACGGTGTCGATGACGGACTCTCCGAGGACATGCAGAGGGCTGATCACCGCGGACATTCCGAGGATAAACAGGATGTTGAACAGGTTGGAGCCGATGGCATTGCCCAGCGCCAGCCCGCTGTCTCCCTTTTTCGTGGCAACGATGGAGGTCACCAGCTCCGGCAGGGAGGTGCCGATGGCGATAATGGTCAGTCCGATGAAATTCTGGCTGACACCAAAATTCGTAGCTATGATGCAGGCTTTATCTACCACCAGATCCCCACCGAAGATAACGGCAGCCAGACCTCCGGCAATATACAAAAGGCTGCGGGGCAGGGAGAGGATCTTGCCGGGTTCGCACTCTTCTCTGTTTTTCCGGGCAGAATAGATCATAAATCCGAGATATACGATCATGCCCAGCAACAGGACAGCGCCTTCAATGCGGCTTAAGCTGCCATCTAAAAACATCAGACATAATACGACGGTTACCAGGATATTTAACGGCATATCCCGCTTCAGGATCTCTCCGTGGGGCATAAAGCTGTGCAGGAATGCACAGATACCTACCACCACCAGACCATTGAAGATATTTGAGCCGACGACATTACTGATGGCGATATCATTACTGCCAGCCAGGGCAGCATTGATGCTGACGGAAGCCTCCGGCGCGCTGGTGCCCATGGCCACGATGGTCAGTCCGATGATGACGCTGGGGACCTTCAGGATCCCCGCCAGGGAGGAGCTTCCCTCCACGAAAAAGTCTGCACCTTTGATCAGAAGTATAAATCCTACGAGTAACAATATGTATTCCATAAGCTGTCCTTTCCTGCAGCAAGCGTCTGTATTCTTAGAAAAAAGTATAAAAATAGAGACTTTTACCGCATCAAAAATGATCGATAAAAGTCTCGTTGCTTACAATAATAACCGGTCCGACGGACGTGATGACGATTATCATTCCGGACAGCTGCCTGTATCATTCGATTACCATTCTAGGTTACCATTCTATCAGAAACCATCCGGGAACTACTCCCTCTTAACTGTGCCCTCATTCTACAAAAAAGGACAAGCACTGTCAACAGACTTTGTAAATCTTGACACTATTTTAACACGAACTCCATCTTCACGGGATCATGGTCGGAGTAGGAATAGCCGGTGTTTACATTCTCATAGGACAGGCACTCGATATTGTCGGAGATAATGAATCCGTCCAAAGTTACGGTATAAGTTACACCGGGGACATATTCCATATCTGCGTTTCTGGCACTGTTCCAGAGCGCTGCCTGCTCCTCTGTACTTAACAGATCCAGGCAGAAAGCAAAATGCTCCGGCAGTTCCGTTCTCGGAAAAGGAAATGCCCAGGACTCACAGCTCTCCGTATCCTCTTCGGAAGCCTTCAGGTCGTGGTTAAAGTCGCCGCCGCAGAGAACATAATTCCCCGCTTTGTATTCTGCCTGCATATCGCTGCACAGCATCTCAATCTGCCCCTTGCGGATGGCATCGCTGTTGCCGTAGGCGGACATATGCAGATTGAAGATCACCAGCTCCTTGCCATTGTCCACCGGGATCCGGGAGACGCTGTAGCAGCGGTCCAGATCGAAGAACTTGCTGAAGGAAGTGGAGATGGGGAAGCTTCGGCGCAGAGCAGAAGACACCGGATATTTCGAAAACAGTCCGAGTCCTGCCCTGCTGCTGCCGTGGGGCTGTGTAAACGGATAGAACAGGAAGGCGGAATCATAATTCTGCGCAAATACAGTAGTATATTCCGGCAGAATGTTGCGCAGCATCTCGTACTCATCCGTATGATAGCTTCTGGTGGCATCCAGATCGATCTCCTGGATCAGCGCAAAATCCGGGTCTAATGACTTCACTAGCTCTCCCGCACCGTTTATGGCATACTGTACGGTCTCAGGGCTCTCCGCCCAGGAGGAGGTACCGCCGTCCATGAAGAAGCTGTAAGCCGGCAGATAAGCACCGAAACCGATGTTGTAGGTCACTGCGGAATATTCCGTATCCGTAGCCAGCACTGCAGCCGCACCTGTGGTAGTATCGTCGACCGGTGCCTCCACCACCAGTTCCTGATTGTCCTCGATCCTGTAATAACTGGCATAGAGGTAGACGATGTAAGCCAACAGTGCGAGGATGAGGATCCCCAGCACGATGCCTGTGATTTTCAGTAACGTTTTGAGTATAGTTTTCTTTTTCATGTTTTCATTCTAACAAGCCTTTCGGAAAAAGACAACACCTCTTGCCATTCTCTGCACAAAGGGGGTATTATAATAAAGAGTGAAATGAAACTAAAGGAGGCTGATCCCATGAGGCCGATACCGACGATCGGGGATCCGGAGCGCTATATAGACAGTGCGTTTGTGGATTCCGCGTTTATAGAATTGAAAAGCTGTGATCTGTGGGATGTGAAAATGCTGTATCTGATCCTGCATATGGACCATGCGGAAGAGAAGTGTTTCGTCCGTAAGGAGATGTATGAGAAATTGGTGAAGGCGGCGGGGAATCTGCCGGATGGTTACCGGTTCCGCATCTGGGATGCCTGGCGCCCCTTTGCGCTGCAGCATGAATTGTTTGAAAAGTATTCTGTGGACATCATCCGGGATTTTCATTTAGAAGAGCTGCCGGAGGCAAAAAGGAGAGCTGCGATCTGCAAATTTGTCTCGGACCCGGTACCGGATACAAAGGTGCCTCCCGCCCATACCACCGGAGGAGCCATTGATCTGACGCTTCTGGATCCGGAGGGCAGAGAGCTTCCTATGGGATGTGGATTCGATGCTTTTACGGATAAGACCTGTGCAGCGTATTTTGAGGCACCGGAGCATGTACAGGGGGCAGAGGACGAGCAGGTCCGTGAAAATCGCCGTCTGCTTTATTATGCTATGATAGATGCGGGATTTACCAATCTGCCGTCGGAATGGTGGCATTATGATTACGGTGACCGGTTCTGGGCATATTACAGGAAACAGCCGGCCATCTATGAGGGTGTATTTACGAGGGAGGAAATTCATGGATAATCAGAAACAAAAGAAGAAAAAAAGTGTGATGGACACCTTGTCCGCCACTGTGGTACTGGTGCTGATCGCACTGTTGCTGGTGTTTGTGGGATATACGTATCTGGCACTGAAGAACGGCTACACGCTGGATGATCTGATCGACAATATCGTGGGGAATCTCATCGGTGTGCTGGCAGCATTTCTGTTATTCGATATACTGAACAACAAGCTGACCCAGGATGCCTACGCCAGAGAGACCTCCCAGCAGATCACCAAGACACTGATGGGGGAGCCGGAGATCCTGGATTCCTTCAGCGATGAAGATAAAAAGACTTTCCTGAAATCCACCATTACCTCCATGATAAAGGATGAAGATGCGGTGGATATGCTTTCTACCAATATGGAGAAATATTTTGACAGGGCAAGAGGCGCCAGGATCCGGAAAATGTTCGATTACACGATCAATCTGGAGCCGAATCTGACGGAGGAATATGTAAAAGCCGGTTTCCCCGGAGCCACAGACGGAAAGTATTACCTGATCGATGAGGAATTGAAGTTCAGCGTAAAATGTCTGGGAGGAACAGACGAGAACTACACGGGCAATGTGATCAGACTTGGCTTTGCCTATGATAAAAAGAGTCTGGACGGTGGATTGCTGGAGACCGGACAGGATGCGGATTTCACCAAGAGCATTTTCAATGAGGATCTGGTGGTGGAACCGGAGGCTGTGGACTTCATCAACAGTATTCCCGCGGATAAGATACGGGATGTGATCAATGATCTGTTCATGCCGATCTTGCGAATTGACAACAGCGGAGATAATGACGACGAAGCGCAGTTTGAAGTAGAACGCAAGAGCAACGGATTTATCCTGAAATTCAAGCTGGATTTTGACCGCAACGAGGCAAGCGGGGAGCATCTGGTCAGCATCTATTTCAAGATGCCCCGGGTATGGAACTCTATTTTCGAGGTGACTCTGGTGGATCCGACCAAGGAGCCCCATATCAAGCTGAAATACAAGAATGGAATGGATGTCACTATGTATTCCTATCTCAATAAGGAAAGCACTGCCAATGTCGGAGCCTGCATCCAGAGAGCCGGCCTCTATGACATTGCGATCAAGGATGAGTGGATCTACCCCAAGAGCGGCGTGATCTTCCATATTAAGAAGGCGTAATTTTCCAATAAATGTAATTGCAATCAAAGAACTTCTATGCTATTGTGGATATAAAGCATAGAAGTTTTTTTATGCATCTAATTAATTCTTATATATGTATGATTCGAGTTTTTAATCCCAACTTTTATTAAAAAATGACTTTATTTGACCGGAAGCAATATTTGTAAGAATTACAGATATTCAGCCATAAATATTATATAAGTACATTAACGAAGGAGGAAAATTGAATGCAAAGCAGAACGAACAATACTGGTTATTTTGTGGCGGTAGATGGACCTAATGGCAGTGGAAAGACTACAGTTATTAATGCAATAGCAGAAAAACTGGGTTTGATGGGCTATAAAGTGAAAGTGACCAGGGAGCCGACAAATTCTATATTGGGAGAATTTGTGCGAAAATATGCAGAAGGACACAAGGGACTAAGCATTGCTTGTATGGTAACGGCAGATCGATATGAACATATTAAAAATGAAATTGAACCTATGCTTTATGATGGCAACATTGTCATTACAGACCGTTATATTTTATCATCATTGATATTGCAAAGAATGGATGGAGTGAATGCTGATTATATAATGGATTTAAACGCACTGATAATACGTCCGGATCTTCAAGTTACGATTATGGCTGATGTGGGGACTCTTCAGAAAAGATTATCTGATCGTGCTGAACTAACAAGGTTTGAAAAGAATAATCGATCGGATGAAGAATTGTATTATATGGAAAAAGGAATAGAAATATTGAAGAAAAATGGAATATCGGTTTTGGAAATAAATAACTGTACCGAATTGGATAAAAATGTAGATACTATCGTTGAATATATTGTAAAAGAGGTGAAAAGGAAATGAAAAAATGTATTCTTATTAATTCTCCTATATTTTGGGATGCTGCCGCAGAAGGAGAAAACTATCTTTCACCGCTTGGACTTGGATATATAGCTACATATGTAGAGAAGGCCGGGATTCAGGTTGAAATACTGGATGCTGTGAAACAAAGAAAGTCGGTAGAAGATATTGTTAAATATATAGAGGAGAAACAGCCGGATTATGTCGGAATAAATATTTTTACCCAAAACTATAAATTGGTAAAGGCTATTTGCGAGCAGACCAAGGTGAAATGTGAGTGGTTTATTGGTGGACTGGTAGTGGGCAGCATTTATGAGGAAATTGTAAAATGGAATCTTAAGAACAGAATGAATATTATTATAGGTGATGGCGAATATATTATTCCAACAATTATTTTAGATAACAAAAAGGTAGAACCAATTAAAAAAATTGAAAATATAAAAGTTTTTAGAGTAAATGCAGAATCAGAATTTTTTCCAAGAGATATTTCAGATATTGTATTGAATAGAAAATTTTTCCACGATGAAATAATAAAAAATCATTATGGCGAAAGAGAAATAGCAATGGTAACATCGAGAGGATGCATTTACAACTGTGCTTTTTGCGGAGGGGCAAGAAGTGTGAACGGAGGGATTCCTGTCAGAATTAGATCAGAACAAAGCATTGTCAATGAAATCAACGATATATTAAAGATGTATCCGGAGGTGAAAAGTATCAGGGTTTTGGATGATTTATTTCTGAGCAATAAACAGCGTATAAAACAGGCAATACATGTATTTTCAGAATATCCGCAATTGAGTTGGAGAGGAATGGCGCATGTGCTTTCTTTAAAGCCAAATTTAGATGATATAGAAAAATTGAAAGGGGCTAATTGCAGAGAACTATTTATGGGCATAGAATCCGGATCAGAATCTATGAGAAAAAAGATCAATAAAGTAGGAAGTACAGGAGATGTTATAGAAGTGGCTCAAAAAATTTTGCAGGAGGGTATTGACTTAAAAGGATATTTCATTTATGGTTTTCCACAAGAGACAGAATATGATTTCCAACAAACATACGAACTGGCAAGAAAAATTAGCAATATTTCACAGACAACAGAGGGCAATTTTAGGACGAGTGTTTTTCAATTCAGACCATATCATGGAACAAAGTTGTATAATGACATTGTGTCTGAGAAGGGAATTGTCCATGAATGTGAATTTAATGACATAATAAGTAAATTCAAGGGAAGAAACCAATTTAACTTTGATTTTGGTAACTATAGCGAAGTTTCAGATGAAATTTTGAACCAATATATTATCAAAACACAAGAGATAGGGGAAGGAAATGCTTGAAGATATACGGATGTGTAGTAAATGCGGATTATGCAATAATCAAAGACCATTGTTGGATTCGGAAAGACCGTGTCAGGTTTTTTGGGTTGGACTGTCTGCTAAAAAAATTACATCTGAAGAGGAAACACCTTTATCAGAGCAGACAAATACTGGAAAACTGATACAAAAGATAGAAGAGATGTGTAATGAAGTGAGTACTTATAAAACCAATCTGGTAAAGTGTCTTCCGCTTACGGAACAACAGAAATTGCGTTATCCCAGCAAAAAAGAAATGGATAAATGTTTTGACAATTTAGTAAGTGAAATTAATGCGATGTCACCTAAAATTGTATTTTTGTTGGGAGAAAAAGTTTATTCTTCTGTCGCAAGGCATTTACATTTAGATTTTGAAAAGTGGAATGATTTCGAATATCATTATACAGAATGTAATGGAACCTATTATGTTCCAATTCATCATCCATCATATATATGTGTCTATAAGAGAAAACAAATGGACGATTATATCGCAGCAGTTGAAAAAATGATTAATGAATTGTTATGAAATTGATATTAAGTATAGGATGCAAAGGGTAAAGGCAGAATGAAACCAAGATCTCCCCAAAGTATGCAATTATATAAAATGCTCATATTCCGCGGTTATCCGGAAGATTTCTGTGATCTGGTGACGAAGAACCTGAATACGGATTTTACGGCGAGCCGTATGATCGGTTATCTGTGTCATTATTCTGATCTGCCGCCGGAGGAGATCGCGGACGAAATGCTGGCGATCTTAAGTGACCGCAATCGTATTATGCAGAAGAAAGAACTGGAAAGTAATAATGCGGAATGGAATCGTATTCTGATGCAGGGACTGGACACGGAGGACGAAACCTGAGGAAATAAACGGATTTGTTTTCGGTTGCCATTGTAGCAGATTCCGATTATAATAAAAGATTGTAACAGCAATGACACTGAATTGAGGTTTTCAATGAATATAGTAGTAGACGGATATAATATATGTTATAAAACAACCGGTACCGGCGATAAGACA
>ENA-UESI01000280-UESI01000280.1-human-gut-metagenome-genome-assembly--contig:-NODE-280-length-45555-cov-8.152249_pt1 | contig 45555 bp, 40 predicted proteins | sample MGYA00243005_ERZ508006 | MGnify/ENA primary metagenome ERZ508006 (study PRJEB26167, sample SAMN06115436) | human gut metagenome | host: Homo sapiens | place: China:Shandong | collected 2015-06-10... | reverse complement strand
ATACACATCGGCACCTACATAGTCCGGAAGTTTGTCCTTAATAAGCGTTTTCATCGCATTTATTATATTGTCTGCACGTTTCTGTTCATCACTGAGCACACTATAAGCTTCGGACGCTTCTTTAAATTTCTCAGCAGCTTCCGGATTATCTTTATTCACATCAGGATGATACTGACGTGCCAGTTTGCGGTATGCTTTTTTAATTTCATCTGCCGTAGCGGTCTTAGACACGCCTAGCACGTCATAATAATCTTTTTTACTCAAAGTTTACACCATCCTAAGCTGATTATTTTTTGTCTTCGTCAACCACTTCGGCGTCAACAACGTCGTCATCAGCTTTTTTCGCACCTTCACCTGCTTCAGCGCCTTCGGCCCCTTTAGCAGCTTCGGTTTGTTTGTACAGCTCTGCAGAAAGTTCATACAGCGGTTTAGTCAAGGCTTCGGTATCGGCTTTGATTTTTTCCAGGTCTTCACCTTTCAGAGTTTCTTTCAAGGTATCAAGCGCTGCCTGTACTTTACCGATTAGCTCTTCAGAGCCTTTGCCTTCCATATCTTTAATGGTTTTCTCGGCCTGATAGCAGAGAGAGTCAGCATTGTTGCGTACTTCAACGCCTTCTTTACGTTTTTTATCGGCTTCGGCATTAGCTTCTGCTTCTTTGACCAAACGGTCGATTTCATCCTTATCCAGCGTACCGGAAGAAGTGATAGTGATTTTTTGTTCCTTACCGGTGCCAAGATCTTTGGCGCTTACATTTACGATACCGTTAGCATCAATATCGAAAGCAACTTCGATCTTCGGTACTCCACGGGGAGCAGCCGGGATACCGGAAAGCTCGAAACGGCCGAGAGTTTTATTGTCGGCAGCCATTTCACGCTCGCCCTGCAATACATGGATATCAACGGAAGGCTGATTATCGGCAGCAGTAGAAAATACCTGTTTGCGGGAAGTCGGAATAGTGGTATTACGCTCAATAATCTTAGTGAACACACCACCCAAAGTTTCGATACCCAAAGACAACGGAGTTACGTCAAGCAGGAGCACGTCTTTAACTTCGCCTGCCAGAACGCCGGCCTGGATAGCTGCGCCAACAGCGACACATTCATCAGGGTTTACACCGCGATAAGGCTCTTTGCCGATGAATTTTTTCAAAGCTTCCTGTACAGCCGGGATACGGGAAGAACCGCCAACTAAGATAACTTTATTGATATCGGAAGCAGATAAACCAGCGTCAGCCATAGCCTTACGGGTCGGTTCCATTGTGCGTTCAACAAGATCAGCAGTCAATTCATCAAATTTAGCGCGGGTCAGGTCCATATCCAAATGCTTAGGACCTTCAGCACCGGCAGTAATAAACGGCAGGTTGATGTTGGTAGTCAGGACGCCGGACAACTCGATCTTGGCTTTTTCAGCTGCTTCACGCAAACGCTGCATGGCCATACGGTCATTGCTCAGATCAATGCCTTCGTTTTTCTTGAATTCAGCAACCATCCAGTCAACGATTTTCTGGTCGAAATCATCGCCGCCCAAATGAGTGTCGCCGTTAGTAGCTTTTACTTCAAATACGCCGTCGCCGACATCAAGGATAGATACGTCGAAGGTACCGCCGCCAAGGTCATAAACCATAACGGTGTGATCATCGCTTTTATCAATACCATAAGCCAGAGAAGCAGCAGTAGGCTCGTTGATGATGCGCAGAACTTCCAAGCCTGCGATCCGGCCTGCGTCTTTAGTTGCCTGACGCTGGCTGTCGGAGAAGTAAGCAGGAACAGTGATAACAGCCTGCGTTACTTTTTCACCCAAATATTTTTCTGCATCTTCTTTCAATTTTTGCAGGATCATTGCAGAAATTTCTTCCGGAGAATATTTTTTATCATCGATTGCTACTTTATAGTCAGTACCCATATGACGTTTGATAGAACTGATAGTCCTGTCAGGATTGGAAACCGCCTGACGTTTTGCCAGTTGGCCCACCAGCCTCTCACCGTTTTTGGAAAAACCAACTACGGACGGAGTTAAACGGCTGCCTTCCTGATTAGTGATAACGGTAGGTTCGCCGCCTTCCATTACTGCTACTACAGAGTTAGTAGTACCTAAGTCAATACCAATTACTTTAGACATAATTTATTCCTCCTTGGGTTTATATGTTAAATTTAATTTATGTGGCAACTATTCGTTGCTGATAACTTTTACCTTGCTATGCCGGATAACTTTATCACGCAGCTTATAGCCCTTTTCCAGAACCATTTCTACAGTGTCCTCATCCATATCGGGATTTTGTCCTCTCATCACAGCTTCATGCAGCTCGGGATCGAATTTTTCGCCCTGGGCCTTTATTTCCTCTACACCCAAATCTTTAAAAGTCTGCTCAAACTGACGTCTGATCATTTCAATACCGGAATAAATGCCTGCAGCATCATCAGATTTTTGAGCAGCAGCCTCAGCACGTTCGAAATTATCCAGAACTTTTAAAAATTTCCCGACAACATCAGCTGTAACAAAAGTTGCCAGCTGTTCGCGTTCGGAAGTATTGCGGCGGCGGAAATTATCAAAATCTGCCTGCAGCCTCAAAACACGATTTTGCAGCTCCTCGATTTTGGCATCCTTTTCATCCTGTTCAGGAGTTTTTTCTTCAGCAGCTCCCTCACTCTTTTTTGCTGCAGTCTCATCGACTCCAGCAGCAGCATCGGCTGCATTCGTTTGAGTTTCCTGCTGAGGTGTTTCTTCGGCAGTTGTTTGCTTTGAGTTCTCTTTCAAATCTTCTGTTTGCAAAACACTTCCTCCTTATAGTCTTTTTACTTATCTAAAATTGTCCGCAGATACTTATGCAGGTAATCCATTACAGAAATGACCTTACCATATTCCATACGGGTAGGACCTAAAACTGCCATCGTACCTACGATCTGACCATTCAGGCGATAAGTAGCCTGAACCATACTGCAATCCTGAATGCCGGTAAATTTATTTTCAGAACCTATCGTTACCCTGAGGCCTGAATCTTCACCGCCCTGCAGAAGATCCTTCAGGACCTTTTCTTCTTCTAATATGCCAAGGAGATTTCTGACTCTTTCCACATCGCGGAATTCCGGTTGATTAAGCAGCTGTTTTGTACCGCCCAAAAACACCTTTTGTTCCTGCCTGCGCCCTGTAATTTTACGTACGGCCTGCAGCAATGATGAGAAAATAAGTTTATCCTCGACCACATCTGTATGGACATTCTGTAAAAGCTCCACAGAAATATCACTGAGATTACGGTCTTCCAGTAATTTACTCATTTTACCTGCCAAGTAATCCATTTCTTCCGAAGACATTCCCAAAGGGATATCAACAACGTTAGTATCAATGCTGCCATCATCGGCCACGATACATAAAATAGCATGCTGGCTGTCAAGCGGTAAAAATTTCAAATAACGGAAATTTGCAGTAGTCTGCTGATTAGTCAAAACCATAGAAACATTCTGTGTCATACGAGACAAGATCTTGGCCGTGGACTGGAAAATATCATCGATATTACGGCGGCGCTCATTATACCAGCCATCTATCAAAGCCATATCATTGTCTGTCAATGTCCCCGGTTCAATCAGAGAATCAACATAAAAACGATAAGCCTGAGCAGATGGAATACGTCCCGCCGAAGTATGCGGCTGTTCCAGATATCCAAGAAGCTCAAGATCTGACATCTCATTGCGGATCGTTGCCGGACTGAGCCCCAGGTCATACTTGCGGGCAATGGTACGGGAACCAACTGGTTCGGCTGATGAAATGTAGTCTTCTATGATAATTTGCAGGATCTTTTTCTTTCTTTCGTTTAACACGATCCCACCTCCAACTCGATTGTTAGCACTCATCTCTTTAGAGTGCTAACACCTTGATATTAGAATAGCACTGACCTCAACAGTTGTCAACAGATTTTTCTTACTTCACAAATATTTCAAAGATTTCGTTGCTGAAGCGCATCCCTTGCTCTGTCAGCCTCATCCGTCCGTGCCTGTCATCCAGAATAAGTAAATTTTCTTTAATAAATTTTTCTAATTCACTGCCAAATTCCAACATCACATCACAATCAAAGCGCTGCCTTGTTTCCATTAAATCGATTCCGGCCGCTGTACGCAAACCCATAAATAAATACTCAGCCAGCTGCGTTTCCCTCATTAATTCTTCAATTGTTCCGGTAGTCTTACCAATATTAATGCTGTCAATATAGTCCAGAACGGCAGCCGTTGATGTAAAACGCCTGTCGCCGTCAAAACTGCAGGCAGCACTGCCAAAAGACAAATAAGGAAGATACTGCCAGTAAACAAGATTATGCCTTGACTCCTGCCCTGCTGCCGCATAATTGGAGATCTCATACCTATGCAGTCCCTGTGCCGCCAGATACTCCTGCACTAATTCATACATTGCCAGCTGAGTATCTTCGTCCGGCAGCTGCAGCTTCCCCTTGTCCACAAGCTCTGCCAAAGGCGTCTTTTCTTCAACTGTCAAGCCATATACCGACAAATGCTGCAAACCTGTGTTAACCAACGCCCGCAGGCTGGTACCCAATGTTTGTAAAGTTTGTTCCGGCAAACCATAGATCAGATCGGCACTTATTCTTGTAAACCCTGCCCTCTCAGCCATCTCAACAGCCTGCAGAGCTTCCCTTGCCGTATGTATCCTGCCTACTGCGCGCAATTCGCCATCGTTAAGACTTTGAACGCCAAAACTTATGCGATCAAAGCCCAGCTCTCTAAAAAACCGTAATTTAGCTAAATCAGCTGTACCAGGATTGACTTCGATCGTTACCTCTGCCGGCTGCCGCCAGCAGCCATTTTTTTGCAAAGCTTCTACCAGCTTAGCCAAAAGCTTTTCAGGCAGCAGTGAAGGTGTGCCGCCGCCAAAATACAGCGTTGCCTGCTCTGCAACAGGCAATATATTACTGCGCCGTGCTATTTCGATGCAGACAGCGTCTACATACTTGGTCATTGTTTCCATATCAAAGCCGGCATATGAAGCGAAGTCACAATATAAACATTTTTGTAAGCAAAAAGGGGTATGTACGTATACCCCTTGGATTTGTTCCCATTTTTGCATTTTAATCCATCTTCAAAATCGCCATAAAAGCCTCTTGCGGCAATTCTACACTGCCAACCTGCTTCATGCGTTTTTTACCTTCTTTTTGTTTTTCCAGCAATTTACGTTTACGGCTGATATCACCGCCATAACACTTGGCCAGCACGTCTTTACGCATGGCCCTTACGTTTTCGCGGGCAATTACTTTATTGCCTATCGCGGCCTGCACAGGAATTTCAAACATCTGACGCGGGATCAGACTGCGCAGTTTTTCTACCAGCTGACGCCCACGGGAAACAGCTTTTTCGCGGTGCACTATCGCCGACAGCGCATCCACCGGTTCTCCATTCAGTAAAATGTCTACTTTTACAAGACTGGAAGCACGGTAACCTGCCAATTCATAATCCAAAGAAGCATAACCGCGCGTCACTGACTTCAACCGGTCAAAATAATCATAGATGATCTCGCTCAGCGGTAATGCGTAATGGATCATAACCCTCGTTTCGTCTAAATAGGTCATATTCTCATACTCACCGCGTTTTTCCTGCGAAAGTTCCATTACTGCGCCAACATAATCTTTAGGTACAATGATCGTAGCGTTGACATAAGGTTCTTCAACATGGTCTATAACTGTCGGATCAGGGAAATTGGACGGATTATCGACCAGCTCCACATCACCATTAGTACGAAACACCTGATAAATAACGTTGGGCGCCGTTGTGATCAGCGTCAAATTATATTCCCGCTCCAGCCGTTCTTTAATAACGTCCATATGCAGCAGTCCCAAAAAGCCGCAGCGGAAACCAAAGCCAAGCGCTACCGATGTTTCCGGTTCAAAAACCAGAGACGCATCGTTGAGCTGTAATTTTTCCAGCGCGTCCCGCAAATTATCATAATCCGAATTTTCTACCGGATAAAGGCCGCAGAAAACCATCGGCGTTGCCTTGCGATAACCCGGCAGCGCCTCGGCCGCCGGATTATTGGCATCAGTAACCGTATCGCCTACACGCGCATCTTTAACATTTTTGATTGCAGCAGCAAAAAAGCCAACCTGCCCAACTTCTAACGAATCTACATTAACAAGATTAGGCTTGAACACGCCAACCTCTGTTACCTCAAATTCAGCGCCGGTCGCCATCATCCTGATTTTCATACCGGGTTTTATGCGGCCGTCAATAACACGCACATACAAAACAACGCCTTTATAAGCGTCAAATTTAGAATCGAATACCAACGCTTTTAAAGGACTGCCGCTGTCGCCTGAAGGTGCCGGCACCTTAGCTACAATAGCCTCCAGCACATCTTCGATACCAAGGCCTGTCTTGGCACTGGTCAAAACAGCTTCCGAAGCATCGATCCCGATGACCTCCTCGATCTCATGCTTGACCCGTTCAGGATCGGCACTGGGAAGATCGACCTTATTGATGACCGGAATAATTTCCAGATCATTATCTAAAGCCAGATAGACATTGGCCAGAGTCTGTGCTTCTATTCCCTGAGTTGCATCAATAACAAGCAACGCACCTTCACAGGCAGCCAAAGCCCTGGAGACCTCATAGGTAAAATCTACATGTCCAGGCGTATCAATAAAGTTAAGCATATACTCTTCACCGTTTTGAGCCTGATAACTGCTACGCACAGCCTGTGCCTTGATCGTAATGCCGCGCTCACGCTCCAGATCCATCGAATCGAGTATCTGTGCCTCCATCTCGCGTTTTGTCAGCGTACCAGTATATTCTATCAATCTGTCGGCCAAAGTAGATTTGCCATGATCGATATGGGCAATTATAGAAAAATTACGGATCTTTTTCTGGTCCATCATATTCTCCTTCATATATAATCTTGCTCAAGCGGAAAACCCGCCGTAAATTCATCGCAAAATATTATATCATTTTTGCCTATGGTTAAGCAAATACTAACTCTTTTTGATCAACTTTCTTTAAATCAGCTGCTGCTGCGATAAAAAATATTTATATTAAAGATTATGAAAGTATATATAACTGTGTTTAACGCTACTTCACAAATAATTTACAGCAAATCACGGCTTGAACCTGTTACAATATAAGTAATAATAGAATAATATTTATTAGGAAAGGATGTTTTATTATGGATACTTTAACTGCTATTGCAACCCGTCGTTCTACCCGTATGTATAAACCTGAACAAATAAGTGATTCCCAGCTGCAAACCGTTTTAGCCGCAGGCTGGGCTTCACCCGTAGGTCACGGAGCATATGGAGAATTATATATCTCTGTTGTACAAAATCCCAAGATCCTCGAAAATTTCGCAGAATACTGCGGACAGGCCTTTGGTAATCCCAAATACAACCCTTTTTACGGCGCACCAACTCTGATCGTAGTTTCAGCCAAACCCAAAGATGATGGTCAGCTGGTCTATATAGCTGACGTTGGCTGTATTCTGGAAAATATGCAATTGGCTGCTACTGATATCGGTCTTGGCTCCGTTTATCTCTGGGCACTTCTAAACAGGATTCCGCAAAGCCCTCAATTTGTAGCCAGCCTTGAACTGCCGGAAGGTTTTAAACCGGTTTCTGCTCTGGCGCTGGGTTATCCTGCAAAGCCGCTTGAAAAACGTTCTTTTACCGACATTAAACCTGAACGTATTGCCACTAAAATCATTAAATAAAGTATTTTGCAGAATAATTTGCAGAAAGGCCTTGCAGAATTAACTCCTTCGTGGTAGAATACTTTAGTAAACGTATTTAATTGTAGGAGGTGAATTCGTTGCCGAACATTAAATCTTCCATCCGTAGTGTAAAAACCGACGCAGAACGTCGTGCAAAAAATGCTCCGATCAAGGCTGCTATCCGCAATGCTGCTCGTAAAGTAGTTGCTGTAACCGAGACCGGCTCTCAAGATGAAGCAAAAGCAACTTTTGCAGCTGCAACCGGTTTGATTGATAAAGCTTCTCGTAAAGGTATTATCCATAAGAATGCTGCAAACCGCAAAAAATCCAGACTTGCTAAAAAAGTCAATGCTATGGACTAATCTCTACAGCGCTTAAAGCCTGCTCAAATGAGCAGGCTTTTTTATTGCCTTCCCTAACATCAAAAAAGCTCATTCCCGAGGGAATGAGCTTTTAATATTTTATAGATGAGTTAGTATTATCTGCCTAACCAGGAACGGGCACTCTTTTTAACAGCTTCCTTATCTACTTCTACGTGATTAGGAGCATACATCAGCAAATTTTCGCTGACCTTGGAAACAGTTGCACCGATAATGTAACTTACACCGTTCAGATAATCAAAAATACGGTTTTTCATTGCAGAATCAACAGCGTCAAAAGATACCATCAGTGTTGCACCGCTCATTAAAGAATCAGCATACTCACGTACGTCACTGAATTGACGCGGAGAGCGCACCAAAATATCCATATGACCGCCTTTTACCAAGTACGGACCACTATAAACTTGATCGTCTTCTACATCGCTATGCCAAAGCTTACGTGCAGCATTTTTTAAATCCATCTTTTACGCCTCCAAACGTCCTTGTTGTCAGATATGCTAACTGCCTACTTCTACATAAATTCTTAAAATCCTTCTTTTTTAGAAAAATTTTTATATTTTTGTATTATCATGCTTTATTGCGGGAACGCTGACGTCCGCGTTCAACACGATCAAGGATCTTTTTGCGCATCCGAATGTTTTTCGGAGTAACTTCGACCAGTTCATCATCATTGATATGTTCCAAAGCCTGCTCTAAAGAGAAAGTCTTAGGCGGGATCAGGCGAACGGTATCATCACTGCCGCTGGCCCGCATATTGCTGACGTGTTTTTTCTTACAGGGATTAACATCCATATCATCTTCACGACTGTTTTCGCCGATGATCTGACCTTCATACACCTGTTCGCCGGGGATAATAAACATCGTCCCACGTTCCTGCGCATTGCCAATACCATAAGATGTCGTTTCGCCATTTTCAAAAGCTACCAGGCTGCCTCTGGTACGGCCGGGAATCTCACCTTTATAATCAGCATAACCTGCAAAAACATGGTTCATAACACCGTTGCCTTTAGTATCAGTCAGGAACTGATTGCGGAAACCAATGAGCCCGCGGGCAGGAATCATAAATTCCATACGCAGATAACCGGCCATTTCTGTCATATTGGTCAGCTCAGCTTTACGCAGGCCAAGACCTTCCATAACCGCCCCCATAAATTCCTGCGGTACATCGATAGTCAAAGCCTCCATAGGCTCCTGCAAAGTACCTGTTTCGTCATGATGCATGATTACTTTAGGTTTGCCTACCTGCAGCTCATAGCCTTCACGGCGCATAGTTTCGATCAGGACCGACAAATGCAGCTCGCCGCGTCCGGAAACAATAAATGCGTCAGGGCTTTCAGTTTCTTCTAAGCGCATCGAAACATTGGTTTTGATTTCTTTAAACAGACGGTCACGCAAATGACGGCTGGTAACATATTCACCCTCACGTCCTGCAAAAGGACTGTTATTAACGGAGAATACCATGGACAAAGTAGGTTCATCAATACTGATACCCTGCAATTTCTCCGGGTTTTCAGCATCAGCAATGGTATCACCGATATTGGCATCAGCAAGACCGATCAGGGCTACGATATCACCGGCGCCAACTTCCTGAGTCTCAACGCGTTTCAGCCCTTCATAAGTATAAAGACGGCCGATTTTCGCTTTACGCTCTCCTTCTTCATCCATCAAAGTGATCGTTTCACCGTTATGGATAGTACCGCGAATCACACGTCCGACAACGATACGTCCTACATAATCGTCATAATCCAGTGTATTGACCAGCATCTGCAGCGGAGCCTCTACTTCAACGTCAGGTGCGGGAATATTTTCTAAAATAACTTTGAACAGAGCTTCTAAATTGTCGCTTTCTTCTTCCATCGTCAATTTAGCAATACCGTTACGGGCAGAAGTCAATACTACCGGAAATTCCAGCTGATCATCATCAGCGCCCAATTCAATAAACAGGTCTAAAACTTCATCGATAACTTCCTCAACACGTTGGTCAGGACGATCGATCTTATTGATAACTACAATCGGCTTCAAATGCTGTTCTAATGCTTTACGCAAAACATATTTAGTCTGCGGCATTGGGCCTTCATAAGCATCTACCAATAACAATACGCCGTCGACCATAGTGAGTACGCGCTCAACTTCGCCGCCGAAGTCGGCATGGCCCGGGGTATCAAGAATATTGATTTTAGTCCCTTGATGCATAACTGCTGTATTTTTCGCCAAAATAGTAATACCACGTTCGCGTTCCAAAGCGTTGGAGTCCATTACACGTTCTTCAACATGCTCGTTAGCACGAAAAATATTGCTTTGCTTCAGCATTGCATCCACAAGCGTGGTCTTGCCATGGTCAACGTGGGCAATAATGGCAATATTGCGTAAATCATTTCTTAACATAAATCCTATCTTCCTCTCTTTTGAGCAGACGGCCTGCCGCCTGTAAATCCAAACCGAGCTATGCCAGATACAACAAAAGCCTGCGGTCAAATAAAGCCACTCTAAAATTAATGAAGGATGCTTGTCAAGAAGCATCCTTCACTATGACTAATTAATTATATTCTTTTTAACTTACTCTGTCAACAAAAAACACTATTTTACTATACCTGGAAGCCATGTAGCGATCTCCGGGAAGATACATAACAGTAAAATTTCCAGTGCCATAATTATGCCAAAAGGAATTACGCCCTGTATGATCTGCGTCATTTTACTGTCAGGGCTGATCCCCTGTAAAACAAACAGATTCATTCCAACTGGTGGTGTAATCAGCGCCAACTCCAAATTGATCAGCATTACAACATTGAACCAGATCGGGTCGAACCCCAATTTCAGAATAATCGGATACAGGATCGGCAAAGTAATAAAGATAATCGAGATAGATTCCAAAATACAACCCAAAACCAAAAGCAGAATATTGATCGCTATAAAGACGATCCAACGGCTTGTTTCCATCTCGGCCACTAAACTCGTCAGAGCCTGAGGCACCTGCAGGATCGTCAGAACAAACCCGAACAGAGTTGCACCGATCATGATCGCGAAAATCATTGAGGTAGTTTTGACCGTATCCAGCAAAATTTCAGGCATATCTTTAAACCCCAGCGTACGGTAAATAACAAAAGTGATAAACAAACTGTAAACCGTACCTATAGCCGCAGCTTCGGTAGGAGTAAATGCGCCTGTATAAATACCGCCGACAACAAGCACCGGCAGCAGCAGTCCCCAAAAAGAACTTTTTAAGGCTTTTAAACGTTCACTCCAGCTTGCCGCTTCCTGCAGCGGCAGCTTACGGGAACGGTAAACTACAACCGCAATAAACAACAGCGTTAAAATGACGCCCGGAACAACGCCTGACATAAAGAGCTGTCCTACTGATTCGCCAGTGATCGCACCATACAAAATCATCGGGATCGACGGCGGGATAAGAATTCCCAGTGTACCGCCTGCTGCAACAGCCCCCAAAACCAATGTCCGTTCATAACCACGCGCCAGCATTTCCGGAATAGCTATTGCCCCGATAGTAACCGCGCAGGCAACGGACGAACCTGTAATAGCGGCAAAAATAGCACAGGCAAAAACTGTAGCTACACCTAAACCGCCAGGCAAATGACGCAGCCATTTATTACCAAGTTCAAATAAATCATTACCTACTTTTCCTGTTAAAAGAATCTGGCTCATCAAAATATATAGCGGCACAGCTGTTAAAACAAAATCATCCAGAGATTTGTAAGCCAAAATCGGTATCTGGGTCAGAGAGGAACCCCCGCCCATAAAAGCAAACATACCAAAAAGTCCTGCCGTACCTAACGAAAAGGCTACTGGCAGCCCCAGCACCAGCAAACCCAGTAAGAGAATGGTAAAAATTATCAGCATTTATAATTTACCTCCTCACTGAATTCACCGCTGCTGATCTTTTGGATATCAACCAACAGCGTTCGTATGAACTGCAGAAGCAGCAAGCCTATACCTATTGGCAGTGACATCTGTGGAATCCACATCGGAGTACGCAGAGTACTTGGCGAAGTATTGTCCATTTCGTATGAAAGCAGCGCCATATCCAGAGATTGTATTACAAATACGACACAGAAGAAAATACCAACAACGGTTGTAAAAAGTTCGATATAACAGCGGGTACGTACTGATAAATGACTTAAAACGATATCGACATGGATATGCTTTCCCGCCGCGTAAGTAACAGACATCCCCAAAAATCCTGCAATCAAAACGCAGTATACAGAAAGTTCGATCGACCATTCAGTCGGAGCGTTGAACAGCCCACGCATCACAACTTCGTAAAAGACCATCAACGCCGGCAGCAATAATAAAATACCGGCAATGATACCTACTACTTTAGTAACAGCGTTCAAAAATTTCTCATAGATCTCGAGCGCTCTTTTCAACTCTTTTTCCTCTCATTCTTTCTAAAAATAAAGACCGCTGCCGCTTATGGCAGCGGTCACTCACTAACTTGTTTATTGTTTGCTGCAGATCTCGATCAATTCTTTGCCCAGGTCGCCGGTATGTTTTACAAACACATCCCAAACTGGTTTAGTAGCGGCCTGCCAGGACGGCAGATCGGTTTCTGGAACAACATATACCTGCATCCCTTTTTCTTTCAGTTTCTCTAAAGCAGCCATATCTTCTGCTTTAGCATTTTTACGCAGTTCGTCACGCACTTCATTCGCAGCTTCAGTTACTATCTTTTGCTGTTCCGGAGTCAGCTTTTGGAAAGACTTTTCATTCATTGCCAAAATAAATTCCGGATACGCATGATTAGTAATAGTCAAATATTTGGTAACCTCAAACATCTTACGGTCATACATGGCTGTAGTACCGGAAGTTTGTCCATCGACAACACCGCGCTGAATCGCCATATAAACTTCACCGGACCCCATCGTTACAGGAGAAGCGCCCAATGCTTTTATTGTTTCGGAAGGCAATTCACCATAACCGCGCAGTTTCAGACCCGCAAAATCTTCCGGTTTAGTGATTTCTTTTTTGCTGTTGGCAAACTGAACAAAACCGTAATCGGCCCAGATCACCGGACGCACGCCTTTCTTTTTCAATTCGGCAGATAATTTATCACCCAAACCGCCATCAATAGCATGATCTACTTTTTCATAGCTGGGGAATAAGAACGGCACATCAAAAACTTCCATAGCAGGAATAACAGTTGACCACATCGCCGTAGAATTGAGTCCCATATCAATACCGCCGGACATGATAGCGTCATTCATGCTTTTATCGTTGAACAGCTGACCCGAAGGATAGATATTCAGGGTGATAGTGCCTTTGGATTTTTCTGCAAGCTTTTTGTTAAAAGCTTCCATTCCCTGAGCTAAAGGATGTGCCGTCGGCAGATTGTGCGCCAGTTTCAGGGTAACCTTTTCTCCGCCTGCAGCCTTTTTCTCACCACTGCCGCCGCAGCCTGCGGTCACCGCCAAAGCCATAATCATAGCTGCAGCTAATGTAGTTTTAATCATTCTGGACATTTTCATGATCTTCACCTCATCAAATTTTTATTTATAGCGTTTTTCCAGTTCCATATAGCTTTCAAGACCAATAAACCGATTAAAATCACTAAAATGCATCATTTTCTCTTCATAACCTTTAGTAGTCCCTGTTTCATGCAGCACCGTCATCGCCTCTTTAAAAGCCTGTGTAATCACATATAAAGCACTGCATGGCCAAAATACTATTTTAAAGCCGATATTTTCCAGATCCTTCGCTGTCAAATTCGGCGTTCTGCCGCCTTCGATCATATTGGCGATCAGCACTGTATCGGGAAATGCCCTGGCGATAGTTTCCAATTCTCCGATATTCTGAGGCGCTTCAATGAACAAAGCTTCCGCGCCGTTAGCCAAATACAGCTTGCCGCGTTCGATAGCATCATCAAGTCCGTTAACAGCTCTGGCATCAGTCCTGGCAATCAGCAAAAAATCGCTGTCAGTTCTTGCATCTGCCGCTGCCCGCAGCTTTCTGGCATGTTCTGCAGCCTCGATCACCTGCTTACCGGCCATATGCCCACAACGCTTGGGCCAGACCTGATCTTCAAAAAGTACCGCCGCTGCTCCGGCTCTTTCATATTCCTGCATAGTACGGCGTACGCTTAAAGCGTTACCATAACCAGTATCGCCATCAGCAAATACCGGCAGTTCAGTTGCATCCACAATGCCTTTTAAAGCCTGCGTCATTTCCGTCATCGACAGATAGCCAACATCCGGCTGTCCCAATCTGGAAGCAGCAATACTGTAACCTCCCATAACCAGGGCTTCAAACCCTACTTCAGCCGCAATCTTAGCCGTTAGGGCATCATATACGCCCGGCAAAACAAGAATATCCGGCTTTTGCAGCAACTCCTGCAGACGTTTGCGCTGCTTGTTCATTTTCTTCCCCTCCCTTAATCTCAACAAGACCAACAAAAAGCCCCTACCGGCATAGCCGATAGGGGCGTTAGTACGCGGTACCACCCTAAATTATACTCTGATGCCTTAACGCAGCCCTGCGCTTTTTCCTACATAACTACCTCAGAAAAAGAGTTCCTGGGTGAGAGGACTGATTTTTATGCTTACCGGCTCGCATCTACCGCCGGCTTTCTGAAAGCCTTCCACTGTCCATTCCCAGTCATAACCTGTAATCTAATAATTTGTTGAAATATTGAGATAAGTATAACAATCCCTTAACAACCTGTCAATATATTTTTAAAAATATTTTGTCACCTCGTTTTTTCTTGCACAACCGTATTAATTTTATACTACTTTTAGCCATTTGTTAAAGAAAAAACAGCGGCTGTACTGAATATACGGCCGCTGTCAGAAAAACTTCAAAATATATGTTTATCAGTTAAGTATCCTTTTCGCTCCATAAAAACGCTCATCCCAATAAGGCCCAAACGCTTCACCTTCGATTACACCATTTTTAGTGCCGGCATAAATAAATTTACCGTCACCGCTGTAAATACCACAGAAGGTTGCCCCCGGCCCATCAGTACTGTAAAATACCAGATCGCCCGGCAGCAAATCATCCTTGCCGACGCGTTGCCCTACATCATATTGCTCGTCAACAGTTCTCGGCAAGGCAATACCGCTTTCGCCAAATACATACTGCACATAACCGGAAGCATCAAAGCCTTCTGACGGAGAACTGCCGCCCATTTTAAAAGGTGTCCCCACCAAAAGATAAGCATTTTCAATAATATTACCGCGCAGACTGGAATACTCAGCCGCATATACTACTGCCTCTGGCTGCACAGCTGTCCAAACAGCTCCGGCCGGCAAGGCCAGCGCTATACCCAACGCAGTACAAATCGCCAGACGTTTACATAAACTACCATAATTCATGATTTTTTAAAACTCCTTTACTTGCACAAACTTTTACAGTGATGAAAGCATATCATCCACATATTTTTTGATCTTTTCCATTTTCTTACGAATACCGACAGCTTTATCACCGTCACGCGCCACGATCTGCTCGATTTTAGTACGATACTGCAAATAAGAACTTTCAAACTGCCGCAGATACTCTCTGAGCGCGGCAACTTCAGGAACTGTTGCAACGATATTAGAAGTCGTGACATTCCATTCAGTACCGCTGATCGTTATACTGTCTCCATATTGAGGTATGTAAGCCGCTGTACCCAAACGGCGCTGCAATTCATCAGCAAAATTACTGGCGGCATCAAACTCACCATGCGTAACAAAAAATGCTTTCGGCGGCTGTTTCATCTTGCCGTACCATTCCAGCAGCTGCTCCTTATCCGCATGCGCCGAAAACCCCTTCATATTGTAGATCTTAGCGTTGACTCTGATGTCTTCTCCCATGATCTTGACTTGCCGTGCACCTTCAATCAAGCGGCGTCCCATCGTACCTTCAGCCTGATACCCGGCAATAATGACCGAGCAGTTCCCCTGCCAGAGATTATGCTTCAAGTGATGCAGGATACGTCCTGCATCAGCCATACCGCTGGCCGAAACAATGATCTTGGCTCCCGGCATCTCGTTGATCATCCGTGATTCCTGTGCCGTCGCTGTAAAACGCAGATTAGGTATCGCCAGCAGCCTGTTGCCATGCATTTCATACAAAGCCCGCGCTTCTTCGTCATATTCCTGAGGATTGGTCAGGGTGATAGCCGTAGCTTTGCTGGCCATAGGACTGTCGATAATGATCGGTACCTGTGGGATACGGCCTTCCTGCAGCAGCTTCTGGAAATAATACAGCAGCACCTGAGTACGCCCGACAGCAAAAGCAGGAATAACCACATTGCCGCCTTTCGCAACAGTATCATTGATAATCTCAGCCAGTTCAGCTTCTTTGTCATAGACCTTATGCACACGGTTGCCATAAGTTGATTCAGTAATAATAAAGTCTGCGCCGGAAATATCTTCCGGGTCTTCGATAATCGGCTGATTAGGCTGCCCAATATCTCCGGTAAAGACAAGCTTCGTCGTTTTTCCGTCTTCATTCACAAAAACTTCCACGATCGCCGAACCTAAAATATGACCGGCAACCTTAAATTTAACCTGCACCCCAGGAAGGACCTCAAGCATTTCACCAAATTCGTGCGTCCGAAAATGCTGCAAAGCTTTATAAGCATCATCAACAGTATATAACGGTTCTACCACCGATTTACCCGCACGCAGTCCTTTACGGTTGGCAAACTCCGCATCAGATTCCTGGATATGAGCGCTGTCCGGCAGTAAAATCGTACAAAGCTCCAAAGTAGTCTTAGTACAATGTACAGGACCCTTATACCCATGTTTTATCAGCTTGGGTATCAAGCCGCTGTGATCGATATGAGCATGAGTCAGTACCACTGTATCGATAGAATCAGGGGCAAAAACAAACTCTTTCTCATTAAAAGCAGTAATCATTTTTGAACCCTGGAACATCCCGCAGTCCAGCAGCATTTTTTTATTACCTATTTCAAGTAAATAACAAGAACCCGTGACCATCCTTGTGGCACCTAAAAAGGTGATTTTCATAGCGGTCCCTCCCTGTTTAAATTCTTAATAGATATATTCTGCATTCAAAAATTATTCCCTGCCCCATAATCAATAAATTCACTGCCTTGTCACAAAGCTGCTTTAATTTCTACCGCCGGCAGTTACTGCAATTACCACAGCTTTCGTCTGTTTCCTGGCCAAAATATGACAGCAGATATTTACGCAGGCAGCCCTTAGTAAAGCAATAACCTTCCATATCGCGCAATTTCTGATAAGCATTGGTCAGCCAGGTCTTCTTTTCTTCTGTGCTGCACTCCCGCTGTTCACAACTATATTCCAGCAGCTGACGCTGCTGCATCACGTCACGCCGCTCAAAAAGCAGCACACATTCAGCAGGCAAACCGTCACGACCGGCCCTACCTGCTTCCTGATAATATCCCTCTACATCAAGCGGCAAGGTATAATGCAGGACAAAGCGCACATCCGGCTTATCTATCCCCATACCAAAAGCATTGGTTGCTACCATAAAACGCAGTTCATTCTGAATAAAAGCATTCTGATTTCGCTGCCGTTCCTCCATCGTTAATCCGGCATGATAACGTCCTGCCGGATAGCCCCAGGCATTAAGGTCATTATATACATCCTCTGTTTGTCTCTGCGTCGCGCAGTAAATGATCCCACAGCCGTTTTGCTCGGGCAGCCAGCCTCGCAGAAAACGCCTTTTGACCATTGGTTTTTCTACCCGGAAAGTAAGGTTGCTTCTGTCAAATCCGGCAACCAGCTCCAAAGGCTTCTCTAAAGCCAGCGTACAGATTATCTCACGTCTTACAGCCGGCGTTGCCGTTGCTGTAAACGCTGCCACCAAAGGCTGTCCTGGCAGACTGTCTAAAAACGGTCTGATAGACAGATAAGCCGGACGAAACGATTCTCCCCAGCGTACTATACAGTGGGCTTCATCCACAACCACCAAAGCTATTTTCAATTCGCTGACAAACGCTTTAAACTGTTCATTTTGCAGTCTTTCCGGTGAAACATACAGCAACTTGCACTTATTGTTCCGTGCGGCATAAACAGCCGCACCATACTCCTGCTTGCTCATCCCGCTGCTCAAATAAGCGGCTTCTATACCCCGTTCTTTTAAACCTCGCACCTGATCCTTCATCAGCGATATCAAGGGTGAAACAACCAGTGTCAGACCCTCCAGCATCAACGCCGGTAATTGATAGCACAGACTCTTGCCTGCCCCGGTAGGCATTACTGCTAAAACAGAACCTCCAGCCAAAAGCTGCTCTATCAATTCTGCCTGACCGTTTCTAAATTCACTGTAACCAAAATACTTTTGTAAAAACACTTCTTTGGTCTGCATACTTCCTCCTTAAACACAACAAGCCTGTGTGCCAGTCGCACTACAGGCTTGTCTGCAATTTTATTTTATAAATTCTTTTCTTTATAGGGGCACAATTCCACCAGTACACATTCGCTGCACAAAGGCTTCCTTGCTTTGCAGATCCTGCGGCCATGCCAGATCAGCCAATGGTGGGCATCACTCCACTTGTTTTTAGGAATAGCTTTCTGCAGTTCCTGCTCTACCGCCAGCGGATCATCGCCTTTAGCCAGTCCCAAACGGTGTGAAACCCGGAAAACATGGGTATCGACTGCAATCGCCGGCACCTTATAAACAATACTTGCAACTACATTGGCCGTTTTTTTCCCTACTCCAGGCAGCTTCATCAATTCCTCGATCGTATCAGGAATAACGCTGCCATATACTTCTACCAGCATTTTGCAGGTCGCTAGCAGATTCTTGGCCTTCGAACGGAACAAACCGCAGTCACGAATTTCTTCTTCCAGCTGTTCCTGCGAAAGCGCACCCATTTTTTCGGGTGTGTTATATTTCGGAAAAATACGCGCCGTGATCTTATTGACACGTTCATCCGTACATTGCGCCGACATAATAACTGCCACTAACAATTCAAAAGGCGTCGAATAATGCAGCGCTGTTTCCGTCCCCTTATAAGTTTCTTCCAGCAGCGCTAAAATCGCCTCACGTTGTTGCTTACGCATTAGTTAGTCAGACTCCTTACCGGTGCGGGAATACGACCACCGCGGGCAATAAAGGCATCCGCCTTAAATTTGCTCACGGCAATGATGGGAGCATATCCCAGCAAACCGCCAAATTCTACCTTTTCGCCGACAGTTTTCCCTGGAACGGGTATCAAACGTACGGCAGTAGTTTTATTATTGATCATTCCGATCGCTGCTTCATCAGCAATGATCGCCGCAATAGTTTCAGCCGTCACATCACCGGGAATAGCGATCATATCAAGCCCTACGGAACAAACACAGGTCATGGCCTCAAGTTTTTCCAGTGTCAGGCTGCCGCGTTCAACAGCCGCGATCATGCCTGCGTCTTCACTGACAGGGATAAAGGCCCCGCTCAAACCGCCTACATAGCTCGAAGCCATCAAACCGCCTTTTTTAACTGCGTCATTGAGCATGGCTAAAGTTGCAGTCGTACCAGGTCCGCCGCAGCTTTCCAACCCTATTTCTTCCAGGATATGCGCTACGCTGTCGCCAATAGCCGGTGTCGGAGCCAGCGACAGATCAATAATGCCGAACTGCGTATTCAGACGGCGTGCCGCTTCCTGTGCTACCAGCTGACCTACGCGGGTGATCTTGAACGCAGTTTTTTTGATCGTTTCCGCAACCGCGCCGATATCCTGACCACGCACAGCCTCCAGAGCATGTTTGACCACGCCGGGGCCGCTGACGCCTACATTGATTACCGTTTCAGGTTCGGTAACGCCATGAAACGCACCTGCCATAAAGGGATTATCCGGTACCGCGTTACAGAAAACTACCAGCTTGGCGCAGCCGATAGCGTCACGGTCAGCAGTACGTTCTGCCGCCATTTTGATCACACGGCCCATTTCCGCCACAGCGTCCATATTGATACCGCATTTTGTTGAACCGACGCTGACAGAGGAACAAACGATATCCGTTACTGCCAAAGCTTCCGGTATCGAACAAATAAGATTTTTATCGCCTTTGGTATAGCCTTTATCCACCAAAGCTGAAAACCCGCCGATAAAATTGACGCCGACTGCTTTGCCGGCTTCGTCCAGCGCCTTTGCCAGCGGAACATAATCATTGCTGTCGCAGCTCTCGCCAACCATTGAGATCGGCGTTACGGAAATACGTTTATTGATGATCGGCACGCCGAGTTCCATTTCCAGCTCTTCGCCGACCTGAACAAGCTTTTCGGCCTTTTTGGTGATCTTATCATATACCTTCTGCGCAGTTACTTTTATATCAGGATGACCACAGTCACGCAGACTGATCCCCATAGTGATCGTACGCACGTCCAGGTTATTCTGCGTTATCATCCGGTTGGTTTCTAAGATATCTTTGATATTGAACATAGACAGCCTCCTAGATACGGTGCATCGCCGTAAAGATTTCTTCGCTTTGAACTCTGATCTCAACGCCGATCTCTTCACCTAAAGCCGTAAAAATATTCTTCAGATCCTGTAATTTAACAGCAGCACCCGTCATATCAGCAATCAAGACCATGTTAAAGAAGCCCTCCATGATATTTTGATTGATATTGAGGATATTTACGCCATGCTCAGCGAGAATATTACTTACTTTAGCAATAATACCGACCTTGTCCTTACCAACGATGGTTAATACGATACGCATACTGTTGTCATCCTTTCCCATAAAACAAATAATAACTACCATGTCTAACATGGTAGTTATTATTCTATCATATTTTCAGCAAAGTTGTGTGTATACATTGCAAATTATAATTATAAAAAATCATCACATTGTAATTTTACCGAGCTGCTGTCAGCTCTTACTATTTTTAGCTTCCTGCATCGCCCTGATCATCGGTTTGATGCCGCCGCTCTGCAGGATATTCATGATATAAGGCGACATCGGCACAGCTGCTGCAGTTGCTCCCGTAGTTATATTTTTGATCACCCCTGCTTCGATGTCTACTTCCACTTCATCTCCCTCAGCAACAATTTTCGCGATTTCGCTGCAGGTAATGACAGGTACGCCTAAATTAATGGCATTACGAAAAAATATCCTGCCAAAAGATTCTGCCAGTACGGCACCGGCACCAACTGCTTTCAAGGTTATTGCCGCATGCTCGCGCGATGAACCACAGCCAAAATTAGTACCGGCCACAATGATATCTCCCGGCTTGAACTTTTTCACAAAAGCCTCGTCCACACTATACATCGCATATTTTTTTATATCTTCCACATCCGTATATTCTACAAAACGTCCCGGATAGATCTGATCTGTATCAACGTTTTTACCAAAAACAAACGCTTTCCCTCTGACTGTCGCTTTCATTGCTGTCACCGTCCATTTTCACAGTAGCCGGCCTTTAGATATGCCGCCGGCTCCGTAATTTTTCCCTCTAATGCCGAAGCTGCCACAGCAGCCGGCGAAGCTAAAAATATCCTGCCGTCTACATGTCCCATCCGTCCAGGGAAATTACGGTTAGTAGAACTTATGCAAACCTCTCCTCCAGCCAGCATCCCCTGATGCACGCCCAGACAGGCAGCGCAGCCGGGAGCCGTTATCGTAGCCCCTGCCTGCATCAGCTCTTTTATGTAGCCAAGCTCCATCGCGTCCTCCATCACCTTTTTAGAAGCAGGCACAACGATCATTCTCGTTGTCTTAGGAATCCGCCGCCCCTTCAAGATCTGCGCTGCCACAGCCAGATCCTGCAGACGCCCGCCTGTACATGAACCCAAATAGGCTTCGTCAACAGGCGTACCTGCATATTCTGCCAGTTCAAAAACATTATCGACACTGGACGGCGCCGCTACCTGCGCTTTGATCTTACTTACGTCATAAGTAAGCTCTGCCGCATACTTAAAATCAGCATCTGTTTCATAAATTTTATAAGGCCTTGTCACATTACTTTGCAGATACGCCATCGTTACCGCATCAGGCTGAATATAGCTTGTCTTACAGCCCATCTCCGTTGACATATTGCACATACACATTCTCTCCGAAACACTCAATTCATGTACGACAGGCCCGACAAATTCTACAGCTTTATAAACGCCGTAATCAGCCCCCAGATCGCCGATGATATGTAAAATGATATCCTTGGCAAAAACGCCTGGCTGCAGCTTGCCCACCAGATTGATCTTAAATATCTCCGGCACCATAAACCACAGCTTACCCGTGATCATGATCGTTGCCAGATCAGTAGCGCCCACACCAGTCCCAAAAGCGCCAAAAGCCCCGTGAGTCGTCGTATGCGAATCAGTGACCACTACGATCTCGCCCGGATGGACCAGACCTTTATCGGCCAATACCTGATGACATACGCCCTGATCTATATCCATCAATTTTTCGATGCCCTGCTCAAAACAGAACTTTCGGAACTGCTTATGGTTTTCGGCCTGCGTTATCGTCGCACAAGGAGCATAATGATCAAAAAACATCACTATCTTATCTGCATCAAAAACCTTCTCGCCGCCCATTTCGTAAAACGACCGCACCGTCTGCAAGTATAAATCATTGATCCCGGCAATATCCACATCGCAGTTAATGATCTCGCCCGTTACGACCTTGCTTTTGCCGGCTTTTTCCGCCAATAACTTTTCAATAGCATGCATAAGCCACACTTCTTTCTTTTTATTGTCTCTACAAATAATTCAACCTGGATATTTAGCTAAAAATTTCAGCAGCGCTTCCAAAACTACCTCAGGCTGCTCTTCCGGCACAAAATGTCCGCACTCTGCCACAGCCAGCCCCTCAACATTAGCAGCTCTTTCCTGCCAGCCGCTCATAACGTCCCACAGCTTACCGACAACGCCATCCTTGCCCCATAAAGCCAGGATCGGTACCTGAATAATCCGTTCCCTGTCCGCTTTATCCAGCTCCATATCTATAGTAGCACTGGCGCGGTAATCTTCGCAAATACCATGGAAGGTCATCGGATCACGCAGACAGCGTACATATTCGTCTAAAATCTCCTCCGGGAAACGGCTTTTAGCCGCAGGACCGATCTTTAAATTCAGATTATAATTAACAAAATACTCAGGATCTGACGCCAGTACCCTTTCCGGGAAACCCTTCCCCTGAATATAAAAGAACCAGTGCCAGTATTTAGTTGCAAACTCCTGACTGGTATCACGGTACATATCATAAGTCGGTAAAATATCCATCATCGTACAAGACAGCAGCCGTTCCGGATGATCCATTACCATACGGTGCAGCACTCTTGCGCCGCGGTCATGACCAACGCCGTGAAATTTTTCAAACCCCAGTTTACTCATAACCGCAAACTGATCGTCACCCATCGCCCGCTTGGAATAATTGGCATGGTCCGGTGCTCCTTCAGGCTTGCTGCTGTCACCATAGCCCCGCAGATCTGTAAGAACGACCGTATATCGCCCAACGAGGCCAGGCGTCAAAAAACGCCAGATCAAATGTGTCTCCGGATGCCCATGCAGCAGCAAAACAGCTTCACTGCCGCTGCCGCCGACTAAAGTATTGATCTTAATACCGTCACCCACATCAATAAACTGCTGTTTAAACTCAGGAAAATACTTTTGGTCAATAGTCATCTGAGCCACCTCCGTAAATTTTCACATCCGCTTTAATATTCTATTTCTCTGCTTTTATTATCTGCTGCGGCAGCAGTAAAGTAAAATACATATTTCCAATATCAATATAGTTTTTAACTATCAAATAATGCTATAATAAAAGCAGGTTATCAGTAAAATCAGGAGGTTAACTATGACACTTACACAGATGCGCTACTTTTATGAAGTCTGCAAATGGAGCAGCATTACTAAAGCTGCCGCCAGCCTGCATATTTCACAGCCAACTGTCTCTATCGCCATGGCCGATCTGGAAAAAGAAAGCGGCCTGAATCTTTTTCGGCGCGAAGGTAAAAAACTTTCGCTTACCGAAGACGGCAGCCTGCTGCTAAGTAAAATAACGCCTATTTTAGCCAATCTGCAGCAGCTTGACCGCGATATCAAAGATATGGCTCAGAATAAAAACCTCATCCGTCTCGCAGTCCCTCTGCAAATAGGTGTACAGCTGCTGCCGACCCTTTTTCGCGATTTCAGAAAGCTATATCCTGAAATCGAACTTGAAGTAGTGGAAGCCGGCGGTATAGATTCGCTGCGCATGATCGAAAACGAAGAACTTGACTTAGCCGTCACCAATTACGACGACAGTTTTTCACCCAATCTGCACTACCGCAAGCTTTTTAAAAGCGAAGCCTGCTTCTGCACTTATCCTGCCCATCCGCTGGCGCAGAAAAAATATGTGGATACCAAAGATATTGCCAACGAACATCTGATCCTGCTTAACGGCGGCTTTTTCGTCAACCGTATCATTTATCAAAATTTTCAACAGGCTTTGATCGCCCCAAAGGTGATTTTACATTCATCACAGCTGCATACGGTCAAAAACCTGATCATCAATCAGGTCGCCTCCTCTTTTTTGATGCGCCAGTCCATTACCGCAGCAGACGCCATAGTTCCCATTTCGCTTAAAAAGCCGCTTTTCATCAACTCCGGTATCGTCACAAAGCGCGGCCGGCAAATCTACGGCGACGAGCAAAAACTCATCGATTTTATCTGCGATAACAAGCCGTTAGGCTAAAAAAATTCGGCGCTTTAACGGACAGCGTTGACCCATCTGCCTATTGGAGAAAATTAAAACAGCGCTTAATTTTGGAAGGAAATGAAACCGTGACAAATTGTCACAGGTTGAAAATGCAAGCTGCTGACGGCAAAATGCGCCTTACAGATGTTGCGAATACAAAAGATATCTTGCGTATTATTCAATCTATTCCCTCTCCTAAAGCAGAACCATTCAAATTATGGCTTGCCCAGGTCGGCAGCGACCGCCTTGCTGAAATAGAAAATCCGGAGCTGGCACAAATAAAATCACACCCTCCTACACAAAAATACTCCAGCTGTATCAGCTGGAGTATTTTTTATGAATTTACGCTTGTGCGCAGCTGTACCGCCTCAGCCAGATGAGCAGCGGTAATGATCTCACTGCCGTCAAGATCGGCGATCGTACGCGCCACTTTAATGATCCTGTCGTGACTGCGGGCGCTGAGCCCCAAAGCAGTAAAAAACTTCGCCAGCAGCTTTTCGGCCGCCGCTTCCATCTGGCAGTGCTTATTCAGCTCACGCCGCCCCATTTGCGCATTACAGTACAGCCCCGTTCCCAGCAGGCGCTGCAGCTGACGCTGACGTGCTTTGATGACCCTGTCACGGATCACTGCCGAGCTTTCACCTGCTTCCTTACTTTGCAGATCGCCGTATTCCAGCCGCGGCACATATACCTGCAAATCGATCCGGTCCAACAGCGGTCCTGACAGCTTACGGTGATAACGCTCGATCTCAAACTGCTTGCATGAGCATTCCCGTTTTTTATCGCCCAGATAACCGCAGGGACACGGATTCTGGGCCGTGCACATGATAAAATTTGCAGGAAAAGTCAGCGACGCCTGCACACGGCTGATCGTCACATAACCATCTTCCAGCGGCTGGCGCAATACCTCTAAAGCAGTACGCGAAAATTCAGGAAACTCATCTAAAAATAATACCCCGTGATGACTTAACGTCACCTCGCCCGGACGCGGCACACTGCCGCCGCCAATAAGCGCGCTTGAAGAAATCGTATGATGCGGACTGCGAAACGGGCGTTCCAGCATCACCCGCTCCTGTCGCTGCAGCAAACCCGCAATACTGTAGATCTTCGTTACCTCCAGCGCCTCGGCCTCCGTCAGCGGCGGCAAGATCGTCGGCAACCGACGGGCCAGCATCGTCTTGCCGCTGCCGGGCGAACCCACCATCAAAATATTATGCCCGCCGGCAGCAGCTATCTCCAAAGCCCTTTTTACAACCTGCTGTCCCCGTACCTCCGCAAAATCCACATCATAAACACTGGCCGAGGCGGCACAGATAGCTTCCTTATCCAACAGTTCCAGCAATTTTTCGCCACGCAGATGCTCCAGCAATTCTGTCAGCGACGCCGGCACCAGCACCTCGATCCCCTCGACCAGCCTGCCTTCAGCACTGTTTCCTGCCGGGATCACGATAGTTTTTATTTCAAGGTCACGCGCATGTAAAATCATCGGCAATACACCCGCCACCTGCCTGATAGTACCATCCAGCGCCAGTTCACCTACAAAAATCATATTTTCGACCTGCTCCTGCTGCAAAATGCCGCTGCTGACTAAAATACCAACAGCAATAGGCAGGTCAAGGCCCGAACCGTCTTTCTTCAAATCGGCCGGCGCCAGATTCACTGTAATCCTGGTCATCGGAAAAACCAACCCTGAATTCTTCAATGCCGCCCGTACCCGTTCCCTCGATTCTTTGACAGCGGTATCCGGCAAACCGACAATATCAAAGCTTGGCAGCCCGTTAGAAATATCTACCTCGACAATGATCTGTTCCCCATTGATCCCGCAGGTTGTTTCTCCATAAACTTTAGCGTACATCAAAACGCCTCCTCTTATTTTAAAAACAGTGCGGTAAATGGTGTAATCTTGCCACATTGCCCTCAACTAAAATTTCGATCACATCAAAACTAAGCCTTTGCTGATGCCTGTTTTCCTGCTGCAAATAAAAAAGCGCCGCACTCCTGATTTTCTGCTGCTTGGCGTATGTCACCGCCAGACGGGGCAGCCCAAAATTCAGGTTGCGGCGTGTTTTAACTTCTACAAAACTAAGTTCGCCGCCTTTAGCGGCAATAATATCGATCTCGCCATAACGGCAGCGGTAATTCCGGCGGCAGATAACGTAACCCTTACGTTCCAAATAAGCGCAGGCAGCATCTTCGCCCTTCTTCCCCAGCGTTTGCCTGGCCTCTGTCACTTTCCTGCCAGCGGTGAAAATAATCTGTTGCTAGCACGCATAACAGGCGTTAAATGCATACTTTTTACCGGCTCATAACTGCGCCGATGCCACTCCGTCGCGCCAAATTCGGCAAGAGCCTGCATATGCTCCCGGCTGCCATAACCCTTATTGCCGGCAAAACCATATTGCGGATATTGCCCGGCAAGTTCTATCATCATGCGGTCACGGGTGACTTTGGCGATAATAGAAGCTGCCGCTATGGAAGCGCTCAGCGCATCGCCATGGATCAGGGATACCGTTTCGATACCGACCGAGCTGATCGGCATGGCATCTACCAGCGCCACCTGCGGTTTGATCTCAAGATGCTCCAGCACCTCAGTCATCCCCTGCTTCGTAGCCTGATAAATATTCAGCTCGTCGATATTGCTGATACTGACCACGTTTACAGAAACAGCCAGCGCTTTGGCAAGCACCTCGTCATAAAGCTGTTCACGCTTCGCTGCCGAAAGCTGCTTGGAATCATTCAGGCCGCTGATAAATACCTCCTGCGGCAGAATAACGGCCGCAATCACCAGAGGTCCAGCCAAAGGTCCGCGCCCGGCTTCGTCGATACCGGCAATATACCGCGCCCCCTGAGCATAATATTTACGTTCATAAGCCAGCATTGCAGCCAAACGTTCCTGCTCCAAATGCAGCTTTTCCTGTTTTTTATAATAAGCGGCCAGCAGCTTCTGCACACCGCCGCGCTCGTCAGCAGCAAGCTCTGCCAGCTGGTCCCGGTCAGGTGCGCCAGCCAATAGCTCCTTTACCTCGCTGATCTTCATCATTTCCACCCCTAATTAAAAAGGCCGCTGCAATGCGGCCTTAATTATTTTCACCTGGTTCATCTAAAGTAAAGCGTCCAAGCTTACCTGTACGGAAATCACGCAGCACCATCTGGATAACCTTGTCAAGATCAAGGACTCCGCCTGCCTTCAGGCAGCCGCGGGCAGCGGCAATCTTCGCCATGACCTCGCCTACAGGCTCAGATTCAGAAAAATCGATTGCATACTTCGTCCGCAGCTCGTCAGGATAAGTACGCATCAGCCGTTCAAGCAAAAGCTCTACCGCTGTCTCCCTGTCATAAACTTCCTCTTTGATCGCCCCTGTTACCGCCAGACAAAAACCGACCTCAGGGTCTTCAAATTTAGGCCATAAAACACCGGGAGTATCTAAAAGCTCCAGACCTTTGGCAATAGTCACCCACTGCTGACCACGCGTTACGCCGGGTCTGTCGGCAGCCACAACTTTATTTTTACCAACCAGACGGTTGATCAAAGTCGATTTGCCCACATTCGGAACACCTACGATCATAACTCGAATTGAACGGTTACGCACGCCTCTTTTCAGCCACTTTTCCGTCACCGGCCTGGCCACTTGCTGTATCGCAGCCACCATCTGTTTTACGCCCTTACCCGTACTGCAATCAACCTTGCAGACAGGCAAGCCGCTGTTTTTAAAAGTTTGCAGCCATTTCTCAGTCTTGACCGGATCGGCCATATCGGTCTTATTCAAAGCCACGACCTTGGGCTTCTCACCCAGCATCTGGATCAGCATCGGATTACTGCTGGAACGGGGAATACGCGCGTCCAGCATTTCAACCACAACATCCACCAGCTTCAGCTGCTGCTCCATCATCCGTTTGGCCTTAGTCATATGACCAGGGAACCACTGTATCTTAAAATCCATAATTATCTCCCCGCCCGCCTATCAAGGCAGCGTACGCCATCTTTCAACAGGCCAGAAAGCAACAACTGCTTCGCCCTTCACAAGCTTCAACGGCACAAAATCAACATCGGCAAAGCGGCTGTCCTCAGAATTATTGCGGTTATCGCCCAAAACGAAGATATGTCCCTGCGGCACGACGGATTTTCTGTAATTAGACTTGTTCGGTCCTTTGGGATCATCCTTGTAAATATAATTTTCTTCGATCACACTGCCATTGACCAAAACCTTACCGTCACGCATTTCAATCGTATCACCGCCGGTCGCGATAACACGCTTGATAAAATCGCGGCTTTCATCTTTTGGATAACGGAAAACAACGATCTCACCCTTCTGCGGATCAGTAAAGAAATATTTATACTTGCTGACGATCAGGCGCTCATGGCTTTCCAGCGTCGGATACATCGACGTACCCTCGACCATGTAAGGCTCAACAATAAACGTACGAATACAAAATGCCAGCGCTACAGCTACAATGATCGAAACCAGCCAGTCACTGATCGTATCCTGCCAAGATGTTCCTGATTTTTTAGTGCTCATATATACTCCCTCTTATCCCAACGCATCAACTGAATCGGTGCGGTCTCTTTTATTTTTTGCCAACGTACTGACTACGTTCACAACACCGTTTCTACGTTAACAAACATTAGTGGATTTGTCAATCGCCAAAGGCAAATTGTCGAAAAAAATTTACATTACCCCAGTGATTTTCCTTGCTCAAAACAGTAGCTTGCGGTAAAATACATAAGTATCCGCTTTTTCAAAATCATCATTAAATAGGCAGGATATAAGCAATCAGTGTAGAATATTGTAATGTTACGAATATAGAAATATTAAAAAATCATAAGTTTCCAATACGTAAGGAGAGATCACAATGGTCAAAATTGCTGTTATTGGCAGCTGCTCCATCGACCTCACAGTAGAAGCAGATAAACGCCCGGCAGCCGGCGAAACGATCATCGGCAGCCGGCTTATAGTTTCACCGGGCGGCAAAGGAGCCAACCAGGCCGTTGCCGCCGCGCGACTGGGCGCACAGGTACACATGATCGGCTGCGTGGGCGACGATGCCTACGGCACCATGATCATCAATAACCTGCAGGCAAACAACATCGATACCAGTTATGTCAGCATCTTGCCCGGACAAAACAGCGGTACCGCCCATATCACCCTGGCCGAAGGCGACAACAGCATTATCGTCATCAAAGGCGCCAATGATCTGGTCATGCCCAAACATATCGACGCCGCCTGGGAAGTCATTGCCGCAGCAGATCTGGTCATGCTCCAGCACGAAATCCCGCTGCCGACCATCGACTATATCATCGGCAAATGTACTGCGGCCGGCATCAGCGTGCTTTTAAATCCGGCTCCCGTCCAGCCCGTCCCGTCTGAATGGCTGGATAAAGTCACCTATGTGACCCCCAATGAACACGAAGCCGAAGCCCTCTATCCCGGTAAAACCAGCGAAGAGATCCTGCTGCTGCAGGAAGAACGCTTTTTCATGACGCTTGGCAAAGCCGGCGTGGCTTATGCTAAAAACGGCAAAGTGCACACCGTACCCGCCTTCGTCGTCAATGCCGAAGATACTACCGGCGCAGGCGATACCTTCAACAGCGCTTTTGCCGTCGCCAGATGTTCAGGCCGCAGCATTGACGACAGTATCCGCTTTGCCAATGCCGCCGCTGCCCTCTCGGTGCAGAAGCTGGGCGCCCAGGGCGGTATGCCCTATCTTAGAGATGTAGAAAGGATGCTTGGAGAATGCAAAAAATAGGAATACTTAACAGTGATATCGCCAAAGTCCTGGCCGATCTCGGCCATACCGACACGATCGTTATCGGTGACTGCGGTCTGCCTGTTCCTGCCGGCGTCCCCAAAATCGACCTGGCTCTGAAACCTGGTACGCCTTCCTTTTTAGACGTCCTTACAGAAGTGCTTAAATATATGGAAGTCGAAAAAATCCATATCGCTGCCGAAATGGAAACTAAGAACCCTGCCCTCTGGCAGCAAACGCAGAAGCTTTTTGCCGGCAAAGAACAGATCCTTACCGACCACGAAGCCTTCAAGGCAGCTACCAAAACTGCAAAAGCAGTGATCCGCACCGGCGAGATCACCCCCTATGCCAATATCATCCTGCACGCAGGCGTTATCTTCTAAAACAGATTTTATAACAAAGGAGTTTTGCGACTAATGGAAATCACCATGAAGGGTATTTCAAAAGCTTTCGGCTCCAATGAAGTACTCAAAGGCGTCGACCTGACCTTAAGATCAGGCGAGATCCATGCACTGATGGGTGAAAACGGCGCCGGCAAATCCACCCTTATGAACATTCTGACGGGTATCCATAAAGCCGACAGCGGCACGATCTGCGTCGACGGACAGGAAGTAAGCTTCAAAAACGCCCTCGAAGCCGAAAAGTACGGCATCGCTTTCATCCATCAGGAACTTAATATCTGGCCCAATCTCTCCATTCTGGAAAACCTGTTTCTGATGCAAAACGTCACCAACAGCTTCGGTATGCTGGATTTCAAAAAAATGCGCCGGCTCGCCGAAGAAAAATGCGGCCAAATAGGTATCACGCTGCCCTTTGATGCCGAAGCAGGTGAATGCAGCGTCGGCCAGCAGCAAATGACAGAAATCATGCGCAACCTGATGCTGGACGCTAAAGTCGTCATTATGGACGAACCGACGGCAGCCCTGACAGAACGTGAAACAGAAAAACTTTTCGCCGTCATGCACGCCCTCAAAGACAAAGGCGTCGCCATCGTCTATATCTCGCACCGCATGGAAGAAGTATTCGCCCACTGCGATACCATCACCGTCATGCGCGACGGCTACGCTATCAGCAGCAAGCCCACCCGTGAAACCAATATGGAACAGGTAGTCCGCGACATGGTCGGACGTTCCATCACCGAATATTATCCCGGACGTACCAACGACCCAGGCGAGATCGTCCTGGAAGTCAAAAACTTCTGTCAGGACGGCCTGTTCAGCAATATTTCCTTTAATCTGCGTCAGGGCGAGATCCTCGGCGTAGCCGGACTGATGGGCGCAGGCCGGACCGAGATCATGCGGGCCCTGTTCGGCGTTGATTCCTGCAAATGCGGTGAAATTTACCTGCATGGTAAAAAAGTCTGCATCAAAAAACCGGAAGACGCCATCAAAGCAGGCATTGGCTTCATCACCGAAAACCGCAAAAGTGAGGGCCTGATCCTCGACTTCTCTATTTCCAGAAATATTGCCCTGCCCAGCGTCGACACCTTCGCCAAACGCAGCGTTATCAATGTTAAAAATGAAACTGCTTTCTCGGCAGCACTTTCGCAAAAACTCGGCGTCAGAGCAGCCTCCATTGATCTGGAAGCAGGAGCATTATCAGGCGGCAATCAGCAAAAGGTCGTCATCGCCAAATGGATCGGCATGAACCCCTCCATTATCATCATGGATGAACCGACACGCGGCATCGACGTCGGCGCCAAGCGCGACATCTACGATCTCATGAACGAACTGACCTCTCAAGGCGTCGCCATCATCATGGTCTCCTCCGAACTGCCGGAAGTTATCGGCATGAGCGACCGCATCCTCGTTATCCACGAAGGTAAGATCGCCGGAGAACTGAATCACGACGAAGCGACACAAGAAAAAATCATCACCCTTGCCACAGGAGGACAGTAAATAATGAATATTAAAGAACGCATCCGTAAAATGGGCCCCTTTATCGCCCTTGTCGTAACCTTCATCGTCATAGCCGCCTTAAACGACAGCTTTGTCGACCCTAATAACCTGAAAAACCTGCTGCGTCAGGTTTCTATCAACGCCCTTATTTCCTTTGGTATGACCTTCGTCATCCTGACAGGCGGTATCGACCTGTCTGTCGGCAGCCTGCTGGCACTCTCCAGCGCCCTGATGGGCAGCCTGATCGTCGGCGGTATGAACCCGATGCTGGCGATCCTTGCAGCCTGTTTCATCGGCATGGGGCTTGGCGCTCTCAACGGCCTGGTCATTGCTTATGGCAAAGTAGCCCCCTTTATAGCTACACTGGCCACCATGACCATTTATCGCGGCCTGACGCTGGTCTATACCAACGGCAATCCTATCAGCGGTCTCAGCGACGATCCCCTGTTCCAAAACTTTGGTCAGGGCTTTATCATGGGTCTGCCCGTACCGGCGCTCATCATGCTGCTGGCCTTTGTCGTTTCCTGGTTCATTCTGCGTAAAACCCCTCTGGGACGCAAGATCTACGCCGTCGGCGGCAACGAAAAAGTTTCCTTCATCGCCGGCATCAAAATCGAACGCGTCAAAATCTTTGTTTACGCTATCACCGGTTTTTTCTGCGCCCTGGCAGGCGCAGTACTCACCTCGCGCCTCAACTCTGCGCAGCCGACTGCCGGTACAGGTTACGAGCTTGACGCCATCGCCGCTGTAGTTTTGGGAGGAACAAGCCTTTCCGGCGGCAAAGGTTATATCACAGGTACACTGGTCGGCGTGCTGATCATCGGTACACTCAACAATGGCCTTAATATTCTCGACGTATCCAGCTTCTACCAACAAGTTGTCAAAGGTATTGTAATTTTACTGGCGGTACTCATGGACCGCAAAAAAGCTTAGGAGGCACTCAACAATGAAAAAAATCTGGACCTTTTTAGTAGCTGCCATCACCGTACTGGCAGTACTCACTTCCGGCTGCGGCGGCAGCGGCGACAAAGCTGCAAAACCTGCCGACGGCAAAAAAGCCACCACTATCGGCTTCTCCATCTCCACGCTCAACAACCCCTTCTTCGTATCCGTACGCAAAGGCGTTGAAGACGAAGCTAAAAAACTCGGCGTCAATGTTAAAATCGTCGACGCGCAAAACGACCCAGCTAAACAGGCCAATGATATTTCCGACCTGATCCAGCAAAAAGTAGATATCCTGCTCATCAACCCGGTTGACTCAGCAGCAGTATCCACTTCCGTTCAGGCTGCCAACAAAGCCAACATTCCCGTTCTGGCACTTGACCGCAGCGCCGACAAAGGCACCGTAGCATCCTTCATCGCTTCTGATAACATCAAAGGCGGCGAAATGGCAGCCGAATACATCATCCAAAAACTGGGTGAAAAAGTAAAAGTTGCTGAGCTTGAAGGCATTCCCGGCGCTTCCGCAACCCGCGAACGCGGCGAAGGCTTCCATAAAGTTGCCGATCAAAAGCTTACCGTTGTTGCCAAACAATCTGCTGATTTTGACCGCAGCAAAGGCCTGACTGTTGCTGAAAATATGCTGCAGGCCAACCCTGACATCCAGGCTATTTTCGCTCAAAATGACGAAATGGCACTGGGCGCTATCGAAGCAGCTAAAAGCGCTAACAAAAAAATCTTTATCGTCGGCTTTGACGGCACACAAGACGGCCTGAAAGCAGTAGAAGCAGGCACAATGGCCGCAACTATCGCTCAACAGCCCGAACTGATGGGCCAGCAAGGTCTAGACGCTGCTGTAAAAGTAGCCAAAGGCGAAAAAGTTGAAGCCAAAATCGGCGTACCCCTCAAACTTGTAGACAAAAAATAATTACTGCCCTTTGACAATTTGGACAAACATAAAACCCCGGCGCGGTGCGCCGGGGTTTTGCTTATATCATAGTTGTTATAATTTGTTGCTAATCATGCCCGCCTGTGCTATCATTAACTTCAAAGGGGGTAGGGACTATGGAAAAAATACCTACTGAACACCAGCAAGCCTTAAAAGAATTTGAAGAAGCCAAACAAAAAGGCTGTAAATTTTATACAGAATCTGAAATAAAAAAAATGCTATCAGAAAGTCTGGATAAAAATGACAAGCCACAAGCAGTTTAAAATCCTCTATTCCGAAACATTCTATAAAGATCTATATGCGATAGCATACTACATTCAGGAAATATTACGCAATCGTGCTGCTTCCAGAAGACTGACAACGCTTATTTTCAACTCCATCAACGCACGTGCAGACAATGCTGAAAGCTTTGAACCACTGCTCGACGACAGCGGTAATAAATATTTCAGGATTTATGTCAAAAATTATGTTATTTACTATAGAGTTGAAAATAATACTATGGAAATCGCCAGAATCATTTTTAAAAACAGAGATATTTCTGAATTGTTATAACAAACATAAAAACCCCGGCGCACAGCGCCGGGGTTTTATTTTGTCCGCACAGTTTTTTTAATAAAAACCTGCGTTTTTAGAAGCTGTACTTCAAATCAACGAACCATTTATTACTTTGAGCATCGCGGCCTTTTTGATAACTATAGCTTACACCATAAGTCATATGGCCTTTTTCTGCTTCCAGACCCACTCTACCAATAAATGAACCGCTGTCCATCACAGTATAACCAAGTCTGTCTGCCGCAGCAGTTCCAGGTAAACCAACTGCCATGCTGCTGTCAGTATCACCCATAGCCCACATATATGACAAATCAATATTAGGACGAACTTTCCAGCCATTATCAGTAATATTTTCATAAGTCAGCGACACACCCACAGGCAGCAGCCAGATATTCTGACGTTCAGGCGCATAATTGAACGCTGCCTGACCGGCAATATCAGAGCTGTAGGAACCTGTATCAACACTCAAATATCTCAAACCAACATAAGGCATTACCTGCAAATTATCATACTGATACAGTTTTTCGCCTTTGATCCCCAACGTAATCGTATCAGTTTTCGGATTTGCTTTTAACAGACTGCCAAAGTTATTTTGTTCCACATCACTGTCGCTACGGCTATAGCCAATATCAGCAATCAAATTAGTATCAGAATTTCTCATGCTGCCATATAAGCTTACGCCCCAGAAATCAAAATCGTTGCGGCTGTAAGCGGCACCACCGACACTGGTAGTATCGCCACTGCCATAACTTAAAGCAATACCGCTTTGGAATTTGCCGATCTTAGCAAAATCAGTACCCAAAACAAAACCATTATATTTGCTGTCGTAAGAAGCAGAACCACCAGCCATAGCCATATCACGCACTTTGTCCTTGCCGTGTACATATTGGGCCCAAATTCCGGCACCACTGTTATCTTCATACAGACTGCGGCCTTTACCGCCAATATCTGCAACCGGAGCAGCGTTCAACGACATTCTTCCGGTAATAGTACTGGTAACATTGCTGGCAACAGAAACAGCATTTGCACTGGTACCGGAAGTTTCTCCCATTTGTACTGCGGCATTGATATGCGCAGCAGCCTGAGCCGATGTAATATCAGTACTGCTGGTTAAAGCAGCGACAAATGCTTTGGCACCCGGAGCAGATTTTGCAACAGCCTCACTGTCAGTTATAATACTGCCGACAACAGCTGTCGCTGCCAGCGACTCGCCGCCCGCTGCCGCAACTATCTGTTCTTTGGCAGTTTCTTTTTCAGCAACACTCAAATCCTGCAATTCCTTATAAACAACGTCATAATCCCTGTTATTCTGTTTGACCTCTGCAAACATCGAAGTCCTGTCATAGGCAAGATTTTCGTCTTTCCAGAAGTTGGCTGTGCTGTTTTCGTCCACACTGACTATTTTATAAGTACCGGCAGTTTTCAAATCATTGATACCCAGTTTGCCATTTTCATTTACTGCAAGCGTACCGCCATTGGTAACTTTGATCACAGCCTCACTGGCATCTGCTGCAACACCTGTCAACGTAAGATTATTTACTTTTGAAATATCTAAAGTGCCTTTATCGACCGCGGCGCTGCCTTTCCATTTCATAGTATCTGAGCTGACTGAGATGTTGCCGCGTTCGTAAACATTGATATCGCCAGTCAGTTCTGCAGTACCCGTAACATTGATATCTATGTCAGTCGTACGGTCATGGTTACTGTACCCTGAGCCCATACTCCCGGCATTGATATCGCCAGCCATTATTAAATTTCCGGCTTTAATATTCAAATCAAAAACTGTATCAGCGTGATTACCACCAGTCATCATTCCATAAGTGCCGCAAATATTTCCGTCGATCTTCAATTCATTGGCAGTTACATTCAGCGTCCCCCAACCGCCGGAGCCAAAAACGCCGCCAGCAACATTTGTCGATCCATCAAAAGCAGCTTTATCTGCATTAAAGTTTATAGTGCCGCCTTCATTTACCTGTAATATTGAAACACCATAATCATCTTTACCCCAAGTAGTTTTAGCATAAAAATCACCCACAGTAATATTAGCTACATTTGAAGCTCCTCTGCGTACATGAACAAACTCATCACCAGTATAAGATACTATCTTATCAGCAGTAACATTTAATGTATTATTATCGCCGGTCAATCTAAAACCACGATCGCCACCTTGTTCTGCTGAACCAACATAAATCTCTTTAGCATTAAGCTCCAAAGTACCGCCACCAGTAACAACTACAGCATTGTAACCAGTACCAGGAGTATTCGAAGAACTATTTGTTGTAGTATTAGCACTATTAAAGACAATTTTATCCACAACATTCGTTTTACCATATTCTTCGGTTCCGCCATTCACAAAAACTCCAGCATAGCGATATTCATTACCACCATTATAATCAATACTGGGACTTGCAATATTTACAATATTTGGATCACTATCAGCAGCCCAGACGTCCCCCCCTGATATACAAACGTTGATTACCCCTGCTGCCAGCAACGAACACATCACTCTCTTAGTTAGTTCTTTCTGTCTGACCGACATCGACATACTCATCAACCTCTTTCCTTATTATTCAGCTTATTTTAATAAACAAATATGTTCTTTTGCTTGCGTTGTATTTTTTAACGCAAAGAACATATTCTGTTTTAAATAATTCTAGCATATTTGTACCCCCCCGCAAGACATAACCACACTTTTCTTATAACTTTCTTTTCGTTTTTGCTCTTACTTATACAAAATTCTTATTTTCTAAAACGACAATAGCAAAAAGGCTGATAAAATTTCTATCAGCCTTTTTGATTTATCAAGTTACATTTGTTTTCCCTGCGATTCACTGCTTGCTTCTATTAGCAGTTCATCAATATTACAGCCCAGCAGTTTACGCAGGCTCAGCAATAAACGCAGACTTGGCGACAGGCGTCCGTTCTCTACGTTGCACAAATGCGACTGCGAGATGCCGATCTGTCTGGCAAGGTCAGACTGGCTTATCTCCGCGCGCAGTCTGTGTATCTTGATTTCCATACCCAGTTTTTTATAATCTATTTTTTCCATATTCTTCCTCCGCTTTCAGCGGTTCTAAACAGCACGGCAGTAACTTTCAGAAAGCGTCGCCGCAGTGCCTGCCAACCGATCTCTCACTGCTTTAGAAGTTGTACCGGAAACCTATATTAGCGCCCCAGTTCTTGGTAACATCGCCGCCGAAGCTGCGTTCTACGTCACCGTACAGCTCACAGTTTTTACCTAAAGCGATATTGCCGCCGATACCTACTTCCAGCCAGGTATCACCGTAGCTTTTATCCGCCTGATAGCTTTCCCCATTAGCTGCCAGCATCGTCACGCTGCTGTCGCCGCTGAACTCGTGCAGCACAGAAGCTTTGACATAAGCGTCGCCTTTGTCAAAAGCTTTGCCAGCCACGATGCCCAAACGTCCGATCAGGCTGTTGATATCGTCGTAGGCAACTCTTACGCCTTTGGCGCTCACATAGTCGTAACCATCGATGCGGCCAAAGGTCAGCTGCGCCTGCGGCTCAAAATAGACGTTGTTGCCGCCGTCAAAGCGTTTGGTATATTCTACACCGATCGAAGTAGCATCAGTCGAATAATCACCGTTATCGCTGTATTTACCATAGATATCCATATCGCCGTAAATGTGGCCGCGTTTGATAACGATGTCCAAAGCGCTGTTGTCTTTGCCCTGCAAAGTTCCATATAGGCTCACAGCGCCGATCTTGTTTTTGCCGCTGCCGCTGGTGTAGTCCAAACTGCCATCGCTGTATTCATAGGCAGCGCCCACACGCCAGTTACCAGCTTGGGCGTCATAGCCCAACTGATAGGTTTTGTAATTATTGGTAAATTCGTCGCTGCCCAGCTTGCCGCCAAACATTCTGGCCCAGACGCCGCTGTCAGCGCCATTTTGCAGTTCGCCCAAACGCTGTCGCAGAGTGCCGTTGCCGTCGATCCAGGCCGTATAGGCGACCTGGTTTGCATTGATCATTGTATTGACACTATCTACAGTGTTCTTTTTCAAAGAACCGATAAACCAGTCATATTTGCCGTCATTTTCTTTATCAGCCAGAGCAACATCAAATTCATACAGTCCATTAGCATAAACAGGCTCAGTTACAGCAAACTTTGTCGCGCTGTCAGCCCCCTTTACTAAAACAGCATTATTCCTCGCTGCGTCTTCCAAGCCGCCTTTAGAAATAATTTTGATGGCATTGACCCCAGCTACTGAGCTTTTATCAATAATCAATTTATCACTGTAACTGCCGCCGCCATCTACCGTGCCAGCATTCATTACAAAAGTACCGTTAGCAGAATTTAGATTCCCGACCTGCAAATTACTATAACGGCTGCTGTCAGCAGTCATATTTATTATTGAACCTTCGCCAACAGTAAGGTCACTGACCGAAGAATTCCCCTTCATATCCCAATACGCGCCATTGGTAAATTTTAAATCAGTAGTACTGCCTACTGCTGTATAACTGCTGCCGTTCAGATAAGATTGTGCCGTATCAAAATTGATCTCAACAGTACCGTTTACCAAAACATCTGAACCAGGAGTTTCATTTATTGCTCTGGACTCGATATAACCTTCAAGCTTTACATCATTGCCTCCTCCAGTATTGACCTTGATTGTACCACCTTCAGCTATCACAGCTTCCCCACGATTGCTATTTTTAACAGTCAAACCTTTCTCAAAAGTAACATTTGCATTCGTACGGCTGTAAACACCATACATTCTTGCATTGCTGTCGCCTTCATGCGTAGCCATTGAAATTTGCGCATCGTCTTTAAAAGCCAGTGTACTGCTAGTCTGGGCATAAACGCCGTACATAATAGCTCCATCATTATTACTACTTACATCAATTGCTGTCTTGCCTGTAACATTCAATTGTCCAAAAGCAGTAACATCCATACCTTTTACATAAGTTCCATTGCCGTTCGCCTTAATCTCTAAAGCTCCTTTAACATCAACTATACCTTGTCCATCATGTCCAACTAAGCTAATACCTGAAATATCAGCCTTATTTGACTGGGCATTAATAGTTAAACCAGCATAATCTGTTTTTGATCCCCACTGACTGATACCAATAACATCATCATTATTTTCTGTTTTAGAAGTAAGGTCAATAACGGTTTTGCCAAAACTGCTGGCAACATCGCTTCCATCTACGAAGATACCATAGGCATTACCTTCAGTTTGGATTGTTATTTTAGTATTATCACTGCTGGTAACTGAATCATGCTCTCCCATCAAATAGATACCTGCACCGTTGCCATTAACCGCTTTGCCATATATCTCCAAATTTTTAACTTGCAGACTATTGATATCGCTGTCATTATTTTGATTATTGCCCCTTATACCATCAATACCATTAGCTTCCAAATGTATTTTCAGATCCCCAGCCAGCTCCATTTTTGACCCATTGAATAAAGAAACGCCGGCGGCATAATCCATCTGCTGATCAGCATTATCCTTATTGATATTGACTGCTAGATCGCCACCTTTGATGCTGGCTTCATAACCAGCGCCTGCACTCTCACCATTAACAAAAACACCATTGGCATAGCTGTCAGCCGCATTACTGTTGATTGTAATAACAGATGCTTCCGCTGTTCCTAAATCTATTTTAGCCATACTCCCGGCACGCAAACCATTACGCCAGGCCTGATATTCACTTGAGGCATTATTATCGCCCTTACTATCGATAGTAACAGAAATTCCTTTTTCTGCATTGAATTGCGCTACTCCATCTATAAAAATGCCATTATAACCATAGGTATCCACAACATCAGACAGATAAACTGTTACCCTGTCATGGGCAATGGTTTCATTAGATCTGCCATAAGCATAAATACTGGCGCAATCTTTTCCCGGGTTATCCATAGTAATATCTATTTTGTCGTAAGTTACCCCATATCTGCCTGTATCTAAAGTATCAGTACCCGTATAATCTGCCGCCACACAGTACTGTCCCCCACATGATAAAAGTAGTCCAAGTGTGATTACTTTAGCCAAGTCTTTGTGATATCTTTTCATCAAACTCATCTCCCAAATTTTTTTATAAACGTTACAAAGAAATCCCCCAATTTGCATGAGGGATTTACTTTATAAACTTTTCAAGCTGCCTTGCATTACTTAGAAGCTGTAACGGAAACCAACGTTGATGCCCCAGTTTTTGGTCACATCGCCGCCACTGATGCGTTCTACATCAAAATACATGCTGGAATCTTTGTTAAATTTATGATTGACGCCGATACCGTATTCGATCGCCGTGCCGCCAATGCTATCGCTGTAGATGGCAGTTCTGCCGTCAGCGCTGACTTTGGTATTGATGTCGCCGTCAAAGTCATGCAGCACTGCTGCTTTTAAATAAACGTTGCTAGCTTCAGCAAAGGTTCTGCCCAGCAGGAAGCCGCCGCGCAGCACGATACTGTTCATGGCGTCGTTGGTGACGCTCATGGTATTGTCACGGGTAGTTACAGTGTAATCATCGCCGCCCAGATGCACGTAGCTGGCGCGTACCATTGGCTCTAAGAACCAGCCGTCGTTCAAGTCCTGACGGTAGCCGTATTCCACAGCAAAGCTCATGGCCGTGCTGCTAAAATCGCCGTCCAGCTTCTGGGCGATGGTGCCGCCGTAAGCGCTGGTCTCGCTGTCGACTTTGCCGACTTTGGCAATGATATCTACATGATGGCCTTTGTCGCCCGTCCAGGTGCCGTACAAAGCGCCTGCCGCGGTCTTGATCTCGCCGTCGCCGTTAGTCAAAGTAGTATCGCCTTTGGCATACTGCCCAGCCAGGCCGATACGCCAGTTGCTGCCGATCTCATGGTCGTAGCCAGCTGCGAAACCGTTGTATTTAAAGTCGTTGTCGCCTTTAAGACCGTCCACTTTGATCTTGCCGCCCACATATTTAGCCCAGACACCGTCGTTGTCGTCAGCGCTGTTGCGTACATCTCCCAGACGTTCCATCAGAGTTTCGTCTGTGCCGAACAATGTCACTGCCGCGCCGGCTGCGATCTTGTTGGCGTCCTGTGCTGCTGTTTGAGCAGAGGATTGTTCGCAGGCTTTAGTGGTAATATTAGTCAGGTTCAGGTTGCCATCAGCACCAACTTCTGCTTTGCCCTCATATTCGTAAGCCCAGATGCCGTTATCATATTTCATTTCTTTGATGTTATAAGTTCCTGTCGCATCGGCATTTTGGATAAGGCTCACATCATTCTGCAAATGACCTTTGTTCTCCGCACCAGCGGTATTGTTATAGCCGTTGCGCATGCCCTGGTCAAACACTGTAATGTCATAAGTACCGTTGCCGGTAGCAGTATTTGTAGAAACGATCTTATCGTTGCCCGCCGACTGGCCGTAGACGCCGTTAGCGTTGGTACGCATAAACAGCTCATTCGTGCCGCTGGCAGACAATTTATCAGTAGTGATAGTGCGATAATCAGCAGTGTTGTATTTATCTGCCTGATTATTATCGTCGTAAAAGTAAACAGTGCTGCCTTCCAAAGTAGTAGTATCAGCAACCGTCAGGCTTTGCAGGTTATCGGTCAGGTTCATGGTCGTGCCGGTGACGTCAAGATAACCATCGCTATAGCCGCTATCATCACCGCCACCTTGTTTATTACCATTAACAGCCGTGTTGGATTTCAAATTAAAAGTGCTTTCGGTAACTGTTACATTACCGTTAAAAACAATTCCTTCTGCTGCATCTTTGGCATCGAAGTTTACACCGCCTACAGAATCGTAAACTTCCATAGCTGCATCGCCATCATGCCCTATAGCAGTTACTACAATGCCGCCGCTTTCACTGACAAAAGATAAAGTACTGCCACCGCCGACTATAGCAGATGCATTGCGCACTTTGATCTCACCATAGTCTGCTTTACTGCCAGTAGTAGCTTCGATTTTTATCGCACCGGCAGTATGAACATCAATTGCACTGTCAAAAGCAGTTATCGCATTAGAAACATTTGATCCATCGCCTTTATCAGTAAAGGCCTTAACTTCTAAACTGTCTGCCATAACAGACATCTTACAGCCCATTAAATTTAGGGCAGTAGCTTTGCTTTTAGTATTAGTACTATGAACTGCCCCATAAGTACCATCCGCACTATCGATATCGCCGATAGCCTGGGCATCGATCGTTAACTTACCAGCAACCTGATAATCAATAACAGCTTCTTTGGCATAAACAGCAGCTGCTGTATTAGTGGCAGATGCATTTTCTGCTTTAGCGCTTATTTCCAGGTCAGCATCAGAAACCACGTTCAAAATACTCTGCTTTATTCCCAATGCCTTGGCAGTTGTATCAGAGCCGTTAAAAGATTGTTCTATAGCCGCGTGCAGAGTAGACCCATTGCCGCCAGTACCGCCAGCGCCACCGGTTGTACCGTTGATATCAGTTGCAGGATCAGCATCTGTGCCAGGTGCGCCATCAGTCTTACCTGTACCGCTGGCTTCGATCTTGCCTACGCCGTTACCGGCGGTAGCCATAGCTTTGATAGCTGTAACATTCAGGTTCACCAGCGAGCCGTCGCTGAAGGACAGACCCATGCTTGTCGCACTGCCGCCATTGCTGCTGGTGCCGTTGTCACCTACATCGCCACCATTACCGCCCTTGCCGCCTTTGCCGCCCTGCCCGCCTTGACCATCGTTGTCTGCTGTTCGGCCAGTTTCATCTGTTGTAATCTTTTGATTCATTACACCATTCAAATTCACTGCATCAGCACCGATTTGTACCCAGCTCGTCCCATTATATTGCCAGATCCCGCTCGTCTCTTTTACATGGTCTTGGCTTCCGCTAACAATGTAATCAGAGCCAGCCTGACCACCCTGGCCGCCGTTACCACCTTGGCCACCAGCTCCACCAACTCCGCCACTGCCGCCAAAAGCGCCTTTAGCACCGTTACCGCCGGTAGCTGTAACTTCTACCGCACCCAGCTGCACATCCATCTTGATACCGCTGCCAGTGAAGCCAACAGCTTTCGCAAAACCGCCGCTGCCGCCGTTACCGCCATTACCACCCTGGCCGCCGGCACCACCAATAGCACCTGTTGCACCAGCGCCGCCTGTGCCACCGGCGCCGCCATAAGTTTTACCGCTTAAAAGCTGATTCTGGGTAACTGTTTGTATAAGAGTTGCACTAAAACCAGCAGCCGGATTCTGAGGTACGCCAGTGATTACAGTTACAGCATCACCATTGTTAGTAACTGTAAGATCAGCCGTACCCAACGCACCGCCTTTTTCACCGAACGAACCGTTGCCGCCAGCTCCTCCGTTACCACCAACGCCACCAGTACCGCCTTTGCCGCCCTGGCCGCCGGCACTGCCATTACCAGCTACAGCTGTAACCTGCAGTCCATTCAAAACAATGCTGCTATTAGTGATATTTTTGATTTTTAAACCGTTAGCTTCTGCCATACCACCAGTACCGCCGTCAGCACCATTGCCACCAGTACCGCCGGTTAAGCCCGCCGTAGCAGTACCACCAATGGCCCCAGCTTTACCATTATGTCCGTTTTCATTAGCCTGTCCAACAGTCTGATCGGTACCCTGGGCAGTCTTGGTATCCAAATATTCCTGATTAAAACTGGTACCAATAGCTCCATCAGCGCCAGTTGCACCAATGCCGCCCTCGCCGCCATAACCACCATGGCCGCCTGCTTCGCCGATCGCGCTAACTGTTAAACTGCCTCCAGTGATCCTGACGCTGCTGCCATTGCCGATTTCAACACCTGCGGCAACAGCTTTACCACCAGTGCCGCCTTTAGCGCCTTCGCCGCCGTTCAGTTTACCATCAGTAGCGCCATCGTTGCCTTTTTCGCCCTGGTGCTGATAAACGCTGCCTATTAGAGCTTCACTATATGTTTTACCGCCAAGCGCCTCGATCTTAACGTCGCCATTCATTGCAATCACGGCATTACTGATGCTGGTGCTGCAGATTCCCTGTGTGGACGCCATGCCGCCATCCTGTCCAAAAGAACCCTCTTTGACAGTGTCGCCTGCGGCAGCACCGACGCCATCTTTGCCCTGAATGGCCTCTATCGTCATACTGCCGATAGTAAGCGTTTTACCACCCATATCGCCAAAAGCAGCCCAGGTATTGTCATTAAAATTTTGATGATACTGCGCTGCAAAAACATTAGCGCCTGATTTATCGTTTCTGTTATCACTGACTTCACTTTTGGGATCAGTATTATAATATTCCCAGGTAACAGGCGCTGTTTCTGAACCTATTTGAGCGCTGTCAGCCCATACCTGCTGCGGCACAGATACCCATGCCATTCCCATAACTGCCAGCGTTACTGCCGCTGCCAGCTGTCTTTTTCTACTTGCTTTTAAATCCACCCAAACCACTCCTTAAAATTTGTTCAAGATTATATTCTTCGGCTGGTGCCGCAGGAATCAACTTTGCATAACATTACTTTTCTAAAATATTTTTGTGTAAAAACAATATTAAATTGCATTAATTTGTATTTTTTAATTATTTTATATAATTCTTTTATTATATTACCACAGATGTCCCCCCCTACAAGACACGAGAAGGATTTTTCTAAAATTTTTTTTCAGCGCCGCGATATCACGCTGCGCGGCACTTGCGGCAAACCGCAAGTGCGTGTGCGTGCTTCACTCGCCAAGTGGCGAAAACATCGCAGAACAACAGCGGGCAGTGCCGCCTGTGCACCGCCCGTTGTTGTTGATGTTTTTTGTTTTTGTTTTTTTATTTTTTGAATTTAGTTTTTTCTCATTTTATACCGCTCCAATCGGCAGGATGTGCAATCCAATCAGAAAGCAAATTCTATTATAGTGCA
>ENA-UESI01000279-UESI01000279.1-human-gut-metagenome-genome-assembly--contig:-NODE-279-length-45569-cov-15.617032_pt1 | contig 45569 bp, 39 predicted proteins | sample MGYA00243005_ERZ508006 | MGnify/ENA primary metagenome ERZ508006 (study PRJEB26167, sample SAMN06115436) | human gut metagenome | host: Homo sapiens | place: China:Shandong | collected 2015-06-10... | reverse complement strand
AATCCATTTCAAGAAAAGTAAATTCGATAAACGGATCATTACTCGTGCACTCCATACTTTGCTTTATTGATGTATTTTGCAAGCGCATTGCTTCCGTATTGTCAATTGCTTCATAACCGTAGTTTTCCATAACCTCTGCCGCTTGCACTGCGGTGTAAGGCGTTTTGTTTCCGCCGTAGAGAATCATATGTGTAAACATAGCTACAAAAAATACAATAACGAATACAACTGTAAATATAGGACCTGCTTTGCTGTAAATAAAGAATCTTTCAAACAGGCTTGCATTTTTCGGTATATCCGACTTTTTAATGCTGTATTCCTCATTAATATGTTGTTCATAATCGTAAACATCATTGCCCTTTAGTCTTTCAACCAAGTAATCGGCAAAATCATATTTTGCAGGCGGTATAAGAAGTTTGCCTTTCCTGCCGTCTTTTGTGACATAATTGAAATAGCAACCTGCCGTTCCCTTTGCGTTTTTCTTTTGGTTAATCCACGCATCATCAACCTCATAATCGTTTATGATAACATCTTTGAACGGCGATTTTGTATGAATAAAATAATCATCGTAAATACAGATTTTATTAAACAAAGTTCTGTAAAGGCTTATAAGAAACAAAACAGTAACGAATCCGCCAAAAACGGCAAAAGGTATAAAAACGGCAGTACCCTGCCTATACATAAAATAAGCCGCCGTATCAAACAATAAGGCAACAATTGCGACTATGATATTATCCTTTATCCCGAACGAAATAATATATTTGCATTTTATGTCTTTCATATAATTCCCCTTGCTGATTTTATAATTTGATCATATCACATAATATCACAACAGACAATAATAAAAAAACTGCCGGCGCAATCCGACAGTTCTTTTTACTCTTAATAAGCATACGAGAACATGCTGATATTCATATCGTTCTCATTATCATAAATATCGAAACAATATAGTTTCTCGTTGAAAAATATGCAATGGCCTTGATACATCAGTTTATCATCGTTGTTTACATATTCATTTTTGACAGAAATTTTATTATCGATAATTTCAAATGTTATCGCACCGTAATAGCGCCTTGCGGAATCCGCGAAATACATAGGCAAAGCAAAGGTGTTTTTGCTGTCATTCATCGCAAGTGCATTTGAGGCAACAGCATTGTTTAGCTTATATTCATCAATTGGATTTGCATTTTTATCATACAAAACAAATTTCTGTTCGGCGGTGTCCAAATTTTCCTCAATAGCGATATATGTTTCACCGAGAGAATAAATGTTTCGTTTGATTGATGAATCGACGAAGCTAAACGGACTTTCAACAAATTTCTTTATTTCATCCTCCGAGGCATACGAAAATGTGCCGTTTTGCAAATTAAGCATCATAATTTCTTTATTTTCATTTTCGTAATCGCCGATGAAAATGCGAGTTTTGTCACATTTGATTTCAGCCGATCCGCCCAACACCGCTTTTAAATCAAAAGATTGTTTGGCGGAATTTATATCTACAGAGGAAATAACCGTATAAACAGCAGTCTTAACATTCTTAAATCCGACAATATTTTCGGCAGACGCACGCAACTTTTTGCCGTTAAAGCTGATATAAGGAACAGCGTCGCCTGACGAAACAGCATAATCGGACACAACATACAAGCAATTATCAACAATCATCGAATCGGAATATTCTCCGCTTTGTTCAAATTTTGAAATCAAAATAGGATTTTTGTAATCCTCAATATTGTATATACTTGTCAATGTTGAATTCTTCGTACTTGAATTGACAATAAGTCGGCTGTCGGTAACATAAATACCTTCAATATCCGCATTGTCGGGTGCAACATTGTCAATAACACATAAAGGTGCTTTGTTTTCATTATCCGATTCATCAAAAATATAAACTTTATTTTTGTTTTGGGTTAATGAATTGCTGTGGTAAGCGTAATAAATATGCTTTTTATTTGCTTTAACCGTATCTGAAAATTCAACACCGCTTTCATTTTTATGAATAACGGTATTTGATTCATTACAGCCCGATTCTCCTAACGATACTCGTTTTAGTGTAGACACAACAGAATTAATTTCGTTGTAATTTTTGTATCCGGTAATTTTATTTGAATTAAATAAACCCGAATTTGATACTGCGACAACAGAGCAAATTACTATGAAGCAAGCGGCTGCGGCAGCAATATATTTAAAGTGATTAGTGCGCGGCTTAACCTTAATTTTATTAAAACTGCTATTTGTCACAATTTTATTTTTTAAAGCTTCCTTACTGATGCTGTCGGGAATATCGGGCTGTGAGTCTTCAAATTTTGCTTTTATAAAATCAAAATCGTTATTTTTCATATTAGGTATCACCTCATTAAGATAAATAATTTCTCATTTTATGCAAACTTCTGTGCAATCTTTGACGAACATTGACGGCAGTCAGCCCCATAATTTTTGCAACCTCTCCGCTTTTTAATCCGCCGACAACACAAAGCAAAACAATATTTTTATCATTATCAGTTAAGATATTTAATGCTTGCTTTAATTCTTCGCGTGCAAATTCAGCCTCATTATCATATGAAATAATGTTTTCATACAAATTAATATCCGAATTACTGCGCCTTGAAATCTGTTCCTTAACAGCAGAAACGCAACCGTGATATAAAATTGTATAAATCCATGAAGAAAACGCTTCGGGCTTTCTTAAATTGTTCAACTGCTCAAACGCTGTCATCATACAATCCTGCACAACATCCTCGGCATCGTGAACATTGCCGAGTTTATAGTAAGCATAATTAAACAGCTTTCTTTTATGGATTTCGTACAGCTCGCAAAATGCATCAACATCACCGGACTTTGCGGCTGTAACAAGTTCAGTTTCTGTCATATTTCAACCTCCTTTGACGCGTCAATAATACAGTGTGGTTTAGAACAAAAAGTGTTACATAAATCATCACAAAACAATAAAAAATCACACGCATATTTACGACTGCTTATCCGTATGCCTTTTAATCATAATGCCAACAACCGCCGCAACACATACCGTACAAATAACAATCAAATAAACTGTGAATTTGTTATTATTGCCGATATTAGATAATTCTTTATTGTTGCTCTGCTCACTCTGTGGAACGCTAACGGTTGTTCGACTTTCCTCGTTGCTTGTTTTCACTGTCGATGAGCTTGTATTATCGATTTCTGTCGTTCTCTTTGAAACGGTAGTCTTTTGAGTTGTACTGTGAACGGTTGATGACGCACCTCTTGGTACAATTGCGTTGACATACGGCAGTACCTTATCTTGATTAAGCAAAACAATTGTTATGCTGTTTTTACCCTGAGAAACCGGCTTATAATCTTTCCCGTTTTGCGAAAGCGGAAACTCCCATTCAGTAACAACACCGTCACCTTTATATGTAATTTTTATACCACCGGATTTGCTGTCGGCTTCGGTGTAAATATCGTAGTTTTCTTCTCCGTTGACAAATGTGAGTACATCCTGAGGATTCTCGCGAGGAAGCCACTCGGTGCTTTGCGCAAAGGCAAATGCAGGAGCACTTATCGCAGAAATCATCAGTAAAATCGAGAGAATCAATGACAATGTTTTTTTCATAAAAATACATCCTTTCCGAACGGCGATTATTCCGTTCAATAAAAGAGAGTAAATAAACAGCGAAAGTGTTACAAGTTAAAATAAAAAATGCCATAACGAATGTTTTTAACAAGTTTTAAAAACCTCGTAATGGCATAAATACTGTATTATTCTAAGTTAAAAAACAAATTTTCTGAAAACCTTTTTGCCTTTTTTAACTATTACGGAATTTTGCAAATTTTCTTTTGAAACAGCTGTGAAAACATCGGTGATTTTTTCATCGTTGACGCTGACGCCGCCCTGCTGAATAAGGCGTCTGCCCTCGCCGTTTGATTTAATCATACCTGATTTGAGCATAAGAGCAAGAACTGTAATTTTACCGTCATTAAGGTCTGCCTCCTCAACGGTGGTGCAAGGCATATTGCTGTCATCTGCGCCGCCTGCAAACAATGCTTTTGCGGCTGTCTGTGCTTTATCTGCCTCTTCTTTGCCATGAACAAGCTCTGTAAGCGAATATGCAAGAGCTTCCTTGGCTTTGTTCAAATCTGCACCCTCAAGTTTTGCATACTCTCTGATTTCATCCATAGGAATGAATGTGAGGAGTTTCATACACTTGATAACATCTCCGTCATCAACATTTCTCCAATACTGATAGAAATCATAAGGAGAAGTTTTTTCGGAGTCAAGCCAAACTGCACCCTTTTGGGTTTTGCCCATTTTCTTGCCCTCCGAATTTGTGAGGAGAGTAATTGTCATGGCATTTGCCTCTTTGCCGAGTTTGCGGCGAATAAGCTCCATACCGCCAATCATATTAGACCATTGGTCGTCACCGCCGAACTGGAGGTTACAGCCGTATTTTTGGTATAAAGCATAGAAGTCATATGACTGCATAATCATATAGTTAAATTCAAGGAAAGAAAGTCCCCTTTCCATTCTTTGCTTATAGCATTCTGCGGCAAGCATTCTGTTAACGCTGAAGCATGAGCCGACCTCGCGTAATACCTCGATATAATTAAGGTCAAGGAGCCAATCGGCATTGTTAACCATCATAGCTTTGCCTTCACTAAAATCAATAAAACGCGACATTTGCTTTTTAAAACATTCGCAGTTGTGATTGATAGTTTCTTTTGTCATCATTTGGCGCATATCCGTTCTGCCAGACGGGTCGCCGATCATTGCGGTTCCGCCTCCGATTAGCGCAATTGGCTTGTTGCCTGCCTCCTGCAAGCGTTTCATAAGAGTAAGCGCCATAAAGTGACCTACATGGAGAGAATCGGCAGTCGGGTCAAAGCCGATATAAAAAACAGCCTTGCCGTTATTCACCAAGTCTCTGATATGCTCCTCATCTGTTGTTTGAGCGATAAGACCGCGCTCAACTAATTCTTCATATACACCCATTATATAGAATCCTCCGAAAATGTAATAATTATAATTTATCAAAATTATCGGCGACATGTGCCGTTTTTTACCTTTTGTTCGTTATTTATACCCATTAATTTTTCTCCGATAATAACTCTTCAGCCGATTTGAGCAAACTGTCTGTAATTTCAAGGCCGCCCATTATGCGTGCAAGCTCGCGTTTTCTGCCATTAAAATCAAGCGATTTGACGCTTGTATATGTGCTCGCAAGGCTGATTCGCTTTTCAATCAGCAAATGGCAATCGGCAACGGATGCGATTTGAGCCGAATGCGTAACGCAGATAACCTGCGTGTGACGGCTGACATCCTTTAACTTTAAGCCGATTTTTCTGCTCGCCCTGCCGCTGACGCCGGTATCAATTTCATCAAAAATCAATGTATCAATCACATCGTATCGTGCGACAATATTTTTGATGGCAAGCATAATGCGCGAAAGTTCGCCGCCCGATGCGATTTTAGCAAGCGGCTTAAGCGGTTCGCCGGGATTTGTCGAAATCAAAAATTCAATTTTATCATATCCGTTAAGCGATAAATTGCCCTTTTCAAAATTTACGCTGAACTTGATTTTCGGCATATCAAGAAATAAAAGTTCCTCTTGAACATCCTGTTCGAGCTTGTAAGCAAGACCTTTTCTGTGAGCAGAAAGTATATCCGCCGCTGTAACGGTTTTATCAAGCGCAGAATCGTATTCGGCACTGAGGCGTTCAATCTCCTCATCGGAATTGACAATTGAATTGCGCTGTTTCTCGGCGTTTGCCAAATAGTTTAACATATCTTGCTCGGTTTCGCCATACTTATTTGCAAAATTATATAACAAATTTAAGCGTTCTTCGATACTGTCAAGCTCCGATTCGTCATAATCGATACTGTAAAGTTTATTGCTTAACGCATCTTTTAAAATTTCTAATTGCTCATTTACGGTATCGCATTGATTATAAATTGCCTTTAAATCGCCGTCAACATCCTGAATTGAATCAAAATCGGCAAGTGATGACTCGACAACAGATTTAATGCCTGCGTTATCATCGTCGCCGTTAATCGCCGACAAAGCGGTATTAAGCGCAGATATTATGTTTTTTGCATTTAGTAAAAAAGTTTTTCTCTGTTTTAATTGTTCAATTTCGCCGACCTTAATATCAGCCTGCGAAATTTCGTTAATTTGATATTCAAGCAGTTCAAGCTGTTTATCCTTATCATCGGCATCTGCTGTTAATTTTTTCAACTGTTTTCTGACAGCAACAAGACTTTTAAACGATTTTTTGTATTCGTCATAAATCGCTTTGTCATCCGACAGCATATCAACAAATTTATAATGCATATCGCTGTTCAAAAGTTGCTGTGAATCGTGCTGACCGTGAATATTAACAAGTTTTGAGCCTAACTCCTTAAGCATACCGACTGTGCACGGCGCACCGTTAATGCGGCAGTTTGACTTACCTTGGTTTGATATTTTACGCGAAATGATAAGGCTTTTGTCTTCTTCAGGTGTAATGCCCAAATCATTGAGCATTGATTCGACATCGCTATTGATATTTTCAAATCGTGCAACAACATTTGCATTATCGGCACCGTGGCGAACAAGGTCCTTTGAGGTGCGCTCGCCCAAAATCGCATTGATTGAGTCAACAACAATTGATTTTCCGGCGCCTGTTTCACCGGTTAAAACATTTAAACCGTCCGAAAACTCTATATCAGCCTTTTCAATAACTGCAATATTTTCAATATTCAGTGATTTAAGCATTTAACATAGCCCTCATTTTATTAGTAAAAGTCATGGCGGCATCCTCAGTACGGCAGAGGACAAAAATTGTGTCATCACCGGCAATCGTACCGAGAACGGAATCAATTGTCATGGAATCAATTGCTGCACAAGCAGCGTTTGCCATGCCGGAAAAACACTTTATAACAACAGTATTCAGCGCAAAATCAATACTGATTACGCTTTCGTTGAATATTCCGCCTGCGCGGTGAGTAATATTTTCGACATTCTTTTTCCCTGTTGAATAAACATACCGTCCTTTTGAGGACAAATCCTTAACAAGTCTAAGCTCTTTAATATCGCGTGAAATTGTGGCTTGTGTGACCTCGTAACCGTGGGATAATAGCTTTTCCTGAAGTTCCTCCTGTGTTTCAACATCATCTGAGGATATAATTTCGAGTATTTTAGCCTGTCTGCGTTTTTTCATATATTAATTTCTCCTCTCGATGAGTTTTTTGTTAAGTATTTCATAAAAGTTTTCGGGTTTAAGCTTAATGAGCTTTGCCGAATATTTTGATGTTGTAATTTCAATTCTGTTGTTGCTGTCTATCGGAATGGATGTTGAGCCGTCTATCGAAAGAAATGCTTGATTGTTAACATCGTTTGAAACTGTCATTTCAATGGCTTTATCTGATGACAACACTATACTTCTGTTAATAAGCGAATGCGGACAAATAGGAGTAATGACAAAACAACTGTTATCAGGGCTTACAACGGGTCCTCCTGCCGCCATTGAATAAGCAGTTGAACCTGTCGGCGTTGCGACAATCATACCGTCAGCTCTTGTGTTTGTGATTTCTCTGCCGTTTTCGGTTACATGAATATCAATAAGTCTTGCCAAATCACCGCGAGTAATTACAGCGTCATTAAGGCAATGATATTTGCCGAGCTTTTCGTTATGCTTATTATATAATGTTGCTTTGAGCATCATTCTTTTTTCAATTAAATAATCGCCGTTTACGAGCATTTCAAGCATATTAAGCTCGTTTTTTTCAAGTCCGCTCATAAAACCAAGCCTACCGCCGTTGATACCGAGTGTCGGCTTATTGGCTATTGCCGCTCTCTTAGCAACATTAAGTGTTGTGCCGTCACCGCCGACAGCAACAGCTATATCGCAAAGATTTAAAAATTCTTCACAATTTTCAAAACTGTATTGCTCCTTGCCGCAGCTCGCAATATATACCTCTGCTCCCAATCCCTCAAGAATGGATACAATATCCTTTGTCAAAGGCGGAACGCGGTCATTTTTCATATTCGGAAAAACTGAAATTTTCATTATTTATCCAACTCCGTGTGTGACTGATTGACGAGTATTTCGGGTTGAACAGACTCGTCAACAATCGGCTCATCCGATTTTTTAAGATAAATCAAATATTCAATATTGCCCTCGGGACCTTTAATCGGCGAAAACTGCAAACCTAAAACAGAAAAACCGTTTTCAACCGCAAGCGAAATTATCTTTTTTACAACCTCAAGGTGAACATTGAGGTCTCTTACAACACCTTTTTTGCCTACTTTTTCCTTTCCTGCCTCAAACTGCGGCTTAATAAGGCAAACCGCCTCGCCGCTATTTGCAAGCAACGAATTGAGCACCGGCAAAATATGATAAAGCGATATAAACGAAACATCGACAGATGAAAAATCAATTTCATCCGGCACTTGTTCCCTCGTAACGTATCTGAAATTAGTTCTCTCGAGATTGACAACTCGCTCATCGGTGCGCAGTTTCCACGCAAGCTGACCGTAGCCGACATCAATGCTGTAAACTTTTTTTGCTCCGTTTTGCAACATACAATCTGTAAAACCGCCTGTAGATGCGCCGACATCCATACACACCTTGTCCTTAAGGATAATCGGAAAGCATTGCATTGCTTTTTCAAGCTTAAGACCGCCGCGGGAAACATATTTGAGCGTAGCGCCGCGAACCTCAAGCTTATCGTCACGCTTAATCTCAGTGCCTGCTTTATCAATTTTTTGATTGTTTACATACACCTGACCTGCCATAATTATAGCTTTCGCTTTTTCCCTTGACGGAGCATAGCCTCCCTCAAATACGGCAACATCAAGCCTTATTTTATTCGACATTTGATAACTTAACCTCGTTTATGATAGACTCTTTATCAAGTTTATAAGTTTTTAACTGATGGGCAACGCTTGCCTGTTTTACAAAACTGTCCGGCACGCAAATGTGTTTAAAATGTGACGCCGTGCCGCTTTCTTCAAGCATCGAAGCGAACACCTCGCCTACTCCGCCTGTTTTTATGCCCTCTTCATAAAAATAAATATGCTTTGCATTTTTTGCCACATCGACAATTTTTTCATTCAGTGGCTTGATTTTATTGATTTTAATTAAAAATGCATCGTCAAGCTCGCAAAAAGCTTGATAGCAATTGCAAAATTCTCTGCCGTAGGTGACAATACAATTTTTAGCATTGATATCACCGAAAACAGAAAACTCTTCTTTGTTATATGAATAACCGTCAGGCTTTTCGCCCTCTCCGCCGCGCGGATAGCGAATGGCAACGGCATGCTTTTCCTTATAAGTCGCAAGATACATCATTGATGACAATTCTTCAAAATATGTCGGTGAATATATGGTTAAATTCGGAACAGACATAAGATAAGCCGTATCGAATATACCCTGGTGGCTTTCGCCGTCCTCGCCGACAAAGCCTGCTCTGTCAATGCAAAAAACAACCTTCAAATCCTGCATTGCGACATCGTGAATCAGCTGGTCATAACTTCTTTGTAAAAAAGTGGAATAAACCGCAAAGAACGGAATCATTCCGTTTTTTGCAAGACCCGATGAGAACACAACCGCGTGTTCCTCGGCAATTCCGACATCAAAAAATCTGTCGGAATATTCGCGGCTGAAATCAACAAGACCTGTTCCTGTAGCCATAGCGGCAGTTACGGCACAGATTCTTGTGTCATTTTTTGCAAGAGAACAAAGATTTTGACCGAAATGACTCGAAAAAGTTTCGCCGCTCGGAATCGGCTCGCCGGTATTGACATTAAACTTTCCTATACCGTGATATTTTGACGGATTTTTCTCCGCAAAATCATAACCCTTGCCCTTAACCGTGTTTATGTGAATAAGCACACTGTGATTGTGCACCTTTGCAACATTTAAAACATCAATAAGCGCGTCCAAATCGTGGCCGTCAATCGGGCCGTAATATCTAAAGCCCAAATCCTCAAAAAAAGTATTTTTATATACGGATTTTCTTATTTTTTTGTTAATCAAAGTGATAGTGCGAGTAAGTTGTGAGCCGACTTTAGGCAATTTGGCAAGCCAGCGCGTCACCTTGTTTCTGAATGTAAAATATCGCGGATTGGTACGAATAGTGGTAAGATTTTTTGCAAGTGAGCCGACATTTTGACTGATGGACATATTATTATCATTTAATACAACAATCAAATTGCTGTTTTCGTTGCCCGAATTATTCAGTGCCTCGTAAGCAAGTCCGCCGGTAAGCGCACCGTCTCCGATAACAGCGATAACCTTGCCCTTTTCGCCGCGAAGTTTTTTTGCCTTGGCAAGTCCTATTGCTGCTGAAATCGAGGTTGACGAGTGACCCGATGAAAAAATATCGTGTTCGCTCTCAACCGGTCGAGTAAAACCGCTTATTCCGCCTTCTGTGCGAAGTGTATCAAATTCATCTTTCCTGCCGGTCAAAATTTTATGTGTATAGCACTGATGACCGACATCAAAAACGATTTGGTCTGTCGGAGAATTAAATACCATATGCAAAGCAACCGTAAGTTCGACAACGCCGAGATTTGACGCAAGGTGTCCGCCGTTTTTCGATACTGTTTCAATCATTTTTTGGCGAATTTCCCCGCAAAGTTCATTCAATTGGTCTATATTAAGTTTTTTAATGTCTTTAGGTGAATTAACTTCATCCAAATACGACATAAACTCAACTCTTTTCAATAAATATGTTGTGACTATGATAAATCATTTTATCATTTTTTGTATATAAATGCAACTGCTGTATATTTATGATTCTCTCGATACAAGATAATCGGCAAGCGCTTCGAGAAATTCCGTGTTTTGGAAATGTGCAAGCTCTGCCTTTGCGCTTTGAGTAAGGCTCTTTACATCCTGTTCCGCTCTGTCTTTGCCGACAATTGTGACATATGTAGTCTTGTTGTTTTCCTCGTCAGAGCCGACATGCTTGCCGAGTTTAGCCTCATCACCGTAAACATCAAGCAAATCGTCTTTAATTTGGAATGCTATGCCCAAATTATATGCAAACTTTGACGCGGCGGCTATTTGTGCGTCGGTAGCATTTCCTGCGATGCAACCGAGCAAACATGCGGCTGAAATGAGTGCGCCTGTTTTGAGTTTGTGAACAGTAAGAAGTTCTGCAAGTGACGGCGAAAATTTTTCATACATCAAATCAAGAACCTGACCGCCTATCATTCCGCCGACTCCTGCATTTTGAGAAAGCAGACTCAAAGCGCTGTTGATTTGCTCAGGTGCAAGATTTGCGTCACACGCAACATCAAATGCATGTGTTAAAAGCGCATCACCCGCAAGGAGCGCCGTCGCCTCACCGAACATTTTATGACAAGACGGATTTCCGCGGCGCATATCGTCATCATCCATACAAGGCAAGTCATCGTGAATAAGCGAATATGTATGAATATACTCAATAGCGCACGCGAAAGCAACTGCATTTACAGAATCGCCGCCGCAAGCCTTGCAAAATTCAAGGACAAGAATCGGTCTGAGCCTTTTTCCGCCGTTTGTGAGCGAATACTTCATAGCGCGCACAACATCACGCTGACCGTCGTTTGCCTCGGGCAAATAATCAACGAGCTTTTCGTTTATCATATCTGCATAATCGTTGATTTTTCTTTTAACATCTGCTGAATACATAATTATTCCTTCTCTATTTCAACAATTTTTGATTTTGCATTTTCGATTTTTTCATTACAATATGCAGTGAGCCTTGTGCCCTCCTCATAAAGTTTGAGCGACTCTTCAAGCGATACCGAGCCTGATGCGAGTTTATCCACAATTTCCTCAAGGCGTTCAATTGCGCTTTCGTATGAAATATTTAATTCCTTTTTCATTTTGTCACCTCGTTGACGGTTGCTTTAAAAGCACCGTTTGACAATATAATTTCAACATTATCGCCGACATTAATATTTTCACTGTCGGTAACAATATCGGATTTCTCGTTTTTAACGACCGAATATCCTCTTGAAAGAATTTTAAGAGGACTCAAATTATCGAGCATTTCGGCATTTTTTGAAAGAGTGTTTGTTTGATTTTCTATAATTCGCGTAATCGAATCTTTAAGTTTTTCGTTATATTGAGCCATTTTATCCCGAATATTTGCATAAAACAGGTCAACATTTGATTTTGAAAAGAAATCTTTGTATCGTTTAATGCTGTTTTCGCATTGAGATATTTTGAAATCAAGCGACTTTTCGATTGAAACTGAATAATTGTTAAGCTGAAAGATTAGCGATTTTATATCGGGCACAGCAAGTTCTGCTGCGGCACTCGGTGTCGGGGCGCGCATATCGGAAACAAAATCGGAAATAGTAAAATCGGTTTCGTGACCTACGGCTGAAATAATCGGCGTTTTGCAGGCATAAACAGCTCTTGCGACAATTTCGGTATTAAACGCCCACAAATCCTCAAGTGAGCCGCCGCCTCTGCCGACGATGATTGTATCAACGCCGAGATTTTCATCTATAAATCTTATTGAATCGGCAATATCCTGTGCGGCAGATTCACCCTGCACCATTGTCGGAACAATTATAATTTCGCACAGCGGATAACGCCTTGAAATAACATTTTTTATGTCCTCAACAGCGGCACCCATTTTGGAGGTTGCGACGCCGATTTTCTGCGGATATTTAGGAATTGCTTTTTTATGTTCTTCGTCAAACAATCCTTCTTGAGCCAACTGCACCTTAAGCTGTTCAAAAGCTATTGTCAGCGCACCTACGCCGTCGGGTTGCATATCACGGCAATAAAGCTGATAAACACCATCGCGCTCATACACGCCTACCTGACCGAAACAAATAACCTTCATTCCGTTTTCGGGGGTGAATTTGAGCCGATAATTATCGTTTTTAAACATTACCGCCTTTAACTGTGACTTATCGTCCTTCAGCGTAAAATACATATGACCGCTGTTGTAATAATGCTTAAAATTTGAAATTTCGCCGCATATATATACATTTTTGACCTGCGGAATTTCATCAAGCAAGGCTTTAATATAAATATTAACTTGTGAAACGGATAAAATTTTCATACTCGCTCACTTTTCAATTTTGCATACACAGCTACACCTGCCGCATTGTCAAGCGAAAATTCGGGCTTTGCAAAATATGCATTGAATTTTGATAAAATTTTATTGCGCAGCATCGTATTTGATGACACACCGCCGGAAAATACAACCGGCAAATCACCGTATTTTTCAACAACCTTTTCAAGCATTGAATAAACGGTTTGACTGACATAGGTCAAAACGAACTTTGCGGCATCTGCGCTGCTGCAACCGTCGGCAATCATTTTTTTGATCTTATTTTCAACTCCGCTCAACGAGCAGTTATCTCCTATTAATGTCGGCTTAATTTTAAATTCCGTGTCGCTGTCATATGAAAGGCTGTCAAGCGCCTTGCCGCACGGGAAATCAAGCCCGAGCATTACGCCTGTTCTGTCAATCGCTTGTCCTGCTTTCAAGTCGGTGCTTGCGGCAATAATCTCCGCATTGATAATTTCGCCGTCATCCGGCGTTACAAGCAATGCTTCAGTAGTGCCGCCGCTCAAATGAAACGCAATGAATTTGTCATTTATCAAATTGAGCTTGTCCGCACTGTATAAAGCGGCAAGAATATGGCCGACCTGATGCGATGTCGAATAAAGCGGCACATTGGTTGACTGCGACACCGCTTTAGCAACGGCATAGCCGACAGTAAAGCAAGGCATATAACTGCCCTCTGCATTTCGCGGTCTTGTGCTCACACCAACAGCTTTAATATTATTCATCTCAAACTGTTCGAGCAGTTTGGGATAATTGCTTACATGTTGAAAAACAGCGTCGCTTTGGCGCAAGCCGCGTTCGCCGTGTTTGACGGAAAGCACCTGTTTAGCTTGGTGCATTGAATCATCGAGTGTTGCAAGCGATGTTGTGTAATTGCTTGAATCAAAACCGACAAACATCAGCCGTTACTCCTTGAATAAGCGCCGAGGATACCGTTGATAAACGATGCGTCCTCCTTACCCGAATACTTTTTAGCAAGCTCCACCGCCTCGTTAATTGCAACCGAATTCGGAACACTTTCTATGTACTTCATTTCATAAACGGCAAGTCTCAATATTGAAATATTAACCTTAGGGATACGCGAAAGCTTCCAGCCGTTTGAATATTGTGAAATAATTTCATCAAGCTCGCTTTCCTTATCGAGAACGCCTGCAAACAATTCTTTTGCGTAATCGCCGACCTCCTCGACATTTTCGCTGTAAATTGCTATATCATCATCCTCAACCGGGCGAAACTGTGCCTGAAATATAAGGAAGAACGCTTGCTCTCTTTGTTTGAATCTGTTAATCTGCTTGTCCATAAATTCTCCTAAAAACAAAAGCCGACTGAATCAGTGTATTACGCTTTCAGTCGGCGGATTTTTGCCAAATTACTTTTCACTTTCGTTAGGTGCTTTTGAGTCGCCGGACTCCGTAAAATCAATTCCCGCAATAACAACATTAACCTTTGAAACGACCTTGCCGGTCATATTTTGAATTGCCTCGCGAACATTGTTTTGAACATTAACTGCCACATCTTGTATTTTTTTGTTAGGCTCAAGATTGATATAAATACTGACATTCATGTTATCTCCGTCCTGCAATATTCTGACGGGACTCATAACCTTTAGGCTGCCCTGCTTTATAGTGCTGACTACATCGACAGGTCTGTTTGAAAATGAACTGACTCCATCTACATCCTTTGCCGCATTTGTTGCAATTGATGAAAGCACCTCTTCAGAAATCGTAAGGGTACCCTTGCTGTTAGATGTTGTAATTTCCATATCAACGCCTCCTTTTGTGTTAGTATTATAACATAAAGAGCATAAATATACAAGATTTTTATATTTAAATTTTATGAATTGTTGCTTTGGATAATGGTAATATCTTCAAACGAGCAATCAAGTTGCTCCATTGCGATTTCCTTTATCTGAATAATAACATTATCCGACAAATCTTTAACATCGACTATCACATCAACTTTTGTTCCGTCATCATTGATAACAGCAAGACAGTTGTTGATTCCCTTTGCTGTTACGAGCGTTTCAATTTTGTTTTCAATCGCAACATATTTTGAAATACGCGAAATGCTTTCCTCAGCTGCTTTTTTGGCATCTGCGCCCGCCTCCTTGCTGTCAACAACAGCCTGAAGTTTTTCTATTGAAGAATCGCGCGCTGTTTGTCTGTCAACACGAGCTTTTGAAAAATATGTGCTTTCGCTGTTAGCCTGCGTTGTTACCTGCGAGTCAACATATTCAGCCTCGCCGAGAGTCTTTGTATCAGTCGAATGCAAAAGCGGCTCAATTGTACTTGATAAATCAGTGTTTTGATAATACCAATTACCGACTGCACCGACAGCCAAAATCAACACGAATGCCGCAACGGCAACCTTTCTGCGTTTTTTCTTTTTGGATTTGATTTGCTCCTCCGTTAAAATTGGCTTAACCTTGCCGTCTTCTTTAATTTCGGTAATCAAATCGTCCGATTTTTCCGTGTTTTTGTCAATCTCGACTTCATCTTTTTCATTAGTAATCAATTCATCATTCATCAAATCACCCTTAACTGTTTATTTTTGAAACTGTTATTTTTGAAGTTGAAATATTGTAAAGCGAAGCGACACTGTTTATGATTTTTTCTTTTGTATAAACATCATCTGCACCCTCGCAAACAATAACTACTCCCTGCACCTGAGGATAATATTTTTTTACCACAACCGGCTCATTTGAACTGCCCGAATCTTGAAATATATATTCATTTGATTCGGAATATGAGCTGTCGCTTGAATTTGTGTCGTTGTTTTGAGCGTAAACATTTTCGTCTGAATTTTTCAGGGTTATCATAACCTTACACTTTCCCACTCCGCTCATTGAGGAAAGTATATCCTCAGTTTGTGATTCAAGCTTTTGAACATATTGTATATATGCCGTATCGGTATCATCCTTTTCTGTTTTATCGTAAGTGGGTATGTATTCGCTTGCCAAAATGAGAATAACGGATATTATTCCCAGTGCTGCAAGTATTTTTGTTCTGTTTTCAGATTTTTTCAAAGCTGTTAAAAAAGCTCTAAATTTATCATTCACCAATATTAACCACCGTTGCTTTAATTCCGAGATTATCAAAAATAATCTGCGCCGCCTCGTCTTTGTCATATTCATCGGGTAAATATACCTTTACGCTTTTTATTGAAATTTCATTGCTGTTTGCATTAATTTCACATTTGACATTCGCCCCGTCGATATTACTTTGATTCAAAGTATTTTTAACATTACTCTCTACCATATTTTCATAAACACTGTAATCATATGCCGACTCCGACGAAAATGCGAATTCGCCCGGCAAATTGTGAAAATCAAATCCGCCGGCATTTGCAAACGGATATATGAATGACAAAAATATGAAAACCGAAATAATGATTTTATAGAAATTTTTCATCGAGCCTTTTGGCGTTAAAAGTGAAAAAATCACTGAAATTAATATAGTTATACAAACGGTTACAGTCCATTGCTTTATAAAATTCATAACTATGATGCACCCCGTGCGGCAATCAAAATTCCGAAAGAAATGATAGTGGTCACCATTGAGAGAATAATTATTACATTGATTAAAAGCATTGTATCCTTGAATGCTTTGAGAGTTGCGGACACAGATGTGTCATTAAAAATATCCGAAACAGTTTCGCAACAACCGAACACAATGCGCCATAAGACAATTTGAATTACTGACGGCAAAAATGTCAGCACAATTGCAATTATTCCGACAACACCGACCGTGCTTTTTATCAATGAGGAATAGCTTTGAATTGACAGCAGTCCCTCGCTGATAGTTGAGCCTATGACCGGTACAACGGAATTGATAACAAATCTCACGGATCTTATTCCGAGAATGTCGGCTTTTGATGCAACCGTTGTTTTAAGAGAAAGAATCGAAACAAATGCGCCCGACAAAACTGCGATTGATTTTGTAATAATGTTTTTCAATCCTGTCAATAATTTATGTAGATTCAGTTCTTGTCTTAACCCCGAGCAAATTCCGAGTGCCAAAAAGCAGTTGACAACAGGCATTAAAACATTTGCCGAAATGACGGAAAGCCCCTGTGCGAGCAGCAAAAGCAATGTATTAGTTGATGCCGCCGCGGCAGTTGACCCCGAAGTAACGAGTATCATTGCAAACACAGGCACAAATGCGTATATATAATCCGACGCTATTTTCAACGATGCTGTTGCAACACTGATTGTATCACTGATTTGGTATATTAAGATGATTGATATAACAACCGCCGAAAAGGTAGAATATGCGCCGTTAATCGACTCATCATCAATCTTAACAGAGCTGATAAACGATGAAATTATTATAAATGCAATAAGTGAAGCTGCGCCCTTAAGCGGTGATTTGATTTGCGAATAAATAATGTTTTTTACAATGTCAAAAAAATCCTCGAACGATAAACTGCCGATGCTTTCATAGTTAAAATCATCTATGCCAAGCTCTTTGAGAACAGTGCGTGTATCTTTACTTAACACATCCGTAAACGATGAGGTATCAAACTGTTTTAAATACTCACTGTAATCATCGGCATTGTATTCCGCCGCTGAAGACACAACCGGTATAACAAGAAGTATTAATAATGCAATTAAAAATCGTTTCATTTTATCAATCCGTTAATTATGTCTGCTATTGTGGAAATCATCGGCAAAACCATAACGGCAACAGTTATTTTTGCACCTGTTTCAGTGAGCGTTGCAATCGCAGATTCTCCGTTATCGTGGCACAAATCACTCAAAAACTGCGCAATAAGCGTAATGGCGAGCACCTTCATCATCAGCTTTATGTAAGGCATTGCCGAGGACATTTGTTTGGTAAGCTTTGTTAATTCAGTTCCGATTTGCTCTATCTCGCCCGATACGGTGAACAAAAGCAAACAACCGCCGAATACTGCAACGGCAATTGCAAACGGCTTATTTTTATCACGCAGGAGTACAGAGCAAACCAAGATACAAAACGAAATTCCGGCTATTTTAATCATTATAAATCAAAAAGGTGCTTAACGGTGCCGAAAAGGTCTTGTATTTTCGGTATTAGCATCATCAAAACAACGATAACACCGGCAAGCGTTGTCAACATTGCTTGATCATCCCTGCCGGAGCGCACGAGAAGTGTGTTTAGCACCGCAACAATTATTCCGACAGCCGCTATTTTGAAAATAAAATTAACATCCATAATATCCAACTCCTACAGAAGTATAACGGCGATTGCAACACCGCCGAAAAATCCAAACGCTCTGTAAAGCTTTGAATCTCGATTATATACTTCTTTGTATTTTTTCTCCGATTCGGTGATATAGTTCTTGAAAGCGTTGACAAGTTTAATTTGATTTTCCCTGTCGCTCTTACCGAATGAATATAAGAATTCCGAAATTTCCTTATTATCCTTATTGCAAAGCAATGAATTTACAGTTAATTTATTAACAAGTGCGGCTGAATTGATAAAGCCCAAATGCTTTAATCTTTCGTCCTTAAGTAACGCATCAATGAGCACCGTTGCAGGAGTCATTTTGTAAGAAAGGTCGACATTTATCAGTTCGCACAAGAATATAAGTTCGTCGCAAACAGTAATTCTGTCTGCTGATTTTTTAGAAATTGAGATGCCCAAACCTGTTGTTGACAAAACAATTCCCATAAGTCCCAAATATTTCACCGTAAACCTCTGTCGCATCTATTATTTCAGGCTTGTAAGTGTAATTATCAAGCAAGATTATGTATGAAAACTCCTTTGTAAAAAGCAGTTTTTTGATTATTGATTTGTTGATTAAATCATTATAATCGGCACAGTGAACCGAAAGTGCAAATTTAATTCCCGACGAAAAAGACTGAATAATAGATTCAACCTCCGCATCGGTCGAAATTTCGTCGCATACAATCAACTCAGGTGACAAAACGCGGGTTGCAATATCAATACCGGTTGATTTTGAAAACGAGGTCAAAACATCTGTATTTATCCCTACATTCATATTATTTTCTGTGCCGTGCTTTGCGGCAAACTCGTTTCTTTCATCAATAATTGCGACCTTGACATATCTGTTATTAAAGCCACTGCTCAGTCCTCGCGATATATCGCGCAAAAGCGTTGTTTTGCCTGAATTTGCCCGCCCTGCGACAATAATACTCGGAAAGGCGTTTGTATAAAGAAAGTTGAGAACACCGCTGCTGCAATTGACAGACTCGCGCGGTATTCGTATATTTAAAGAGGTAATGTCCTTGACGGAAATCATTTTGCCGTTATCATAGACGGCACTTGCCGATACACCGACCCTCGCGCCGTTTGACAATGTGATAAATCCGTTTTTTAAATTCTCGCTGTTAGAATAAAGCGAATAGTCGCACAACCGTAAAAATAACTTATCAAACTCATCTGAATCGACATAAACAATGTTATGCGCCGGACAATCGTAAACATCACCGGACTCATCCAAAAAATAAGATGTGTTTCTGATTACGAGAATAAGCGGTTGGTTTCGTCGGATTCTTATTTCACAAATTTTGTTTGCAACCTCAAAATCAATTTTTTCGAGCAACGAGCGCAGATTGTCGGTCATATATTCAAGCACTCCCGAAATACCGAGCATTTTCTCACCTCAATGAATTTTATGAGCACCCATGGACAAATATTACAAATTATTAAAATTGCGTTTTGTCAATTGAAGTTAGCAAAATGATATGTTAATATATTTAAAATATATAATTTATGTTCGGAGTTTTTTAATGGATATTACAAAATCGGCAAAAAAACTATATACAACAAGACTTATAAACGGAGAAACTGTTAATTATACCGTTGTGTTCTCTGCCGTTTCGCTGTTGCTTTTGGTATTAAAGCAGGCTTTTAAATTGATTTTCGGCATCGGCGCAGGCGTATCAACAGCAATCAGTGCGGTGATTTGTGCCATTGTGCTTTTCTTTGGTGAAAAGAAGTTTGTGTTTAACAAAAATTCACGCAGAAGCGGCGCAACGCAAATAATTGCATATATTTTCAGATGTGCTGTTGACTTCGGATTTTACAAAATAATGGACTTTTTGTTCTGCTCCACACTGCACAGACCAAAAGCATTTGTATTTTTCGGAGCATATTTGGTTTATCTGTTTTTCAACTATTATTTTGACAAGCTGCTTGTTTTTGACAGCCGCGCAAATGCAAAATCAAATATGAACGGCAGATGCTACAAAACATTCTTTTACAACAGATTTGTTGTATTTTCACTTTTGCTCTCTGCTGTTTGCATAGCATTTGTGTATTTTATTTTCAGACTGTTTCCATTCGGCGATATGACTGTTATGCGAATGGACCTTTATCATCAATACGGCCCTCTTTTCGCAGAGCTTTATGACAGAGTGGTTGAGCACAAAAGCTTTATCTATTCATGGCAATCCGGCGGCGGCTCAAGCTTTCTCGGAAACTATTTTAACTATCTTTCAAGTCCGTTGTCGGCTATAATCTTTTTGTTTGACAGAAAAGATATTTCATACGCAATTACAACGCTTGTGTTGGTTAAGGGTTGCCTTTCGGCAGGCACATTTGCATACTACCTTAAATCAAGCCTCGGCAGACATTCGTATTTATCGGCGTCATTCGGCGTTTTCTATTCTCTTTGCGGATATTTTCTTGCGTACTATTGGAACATAATGTGGCTTGACGGAATGATTTTGCTCCCGATTATCGTGCTCGGAATCGAAAAAATCATTGACGGTAAAAAAGCGCTGACATATATCGCATCGCTGACCTTACTTTTGTTCAGCAGTTACTATATGGGATATATGGTATGCATATTCTCTGTTGTATATTTCTTTATTTACTATATTTCAAATCATTCGTTTGCAGACAAAATTTGCACTACTGCTAAAATGAAGAAATATTCTATAAAGAGATTTTTCAATTTAAAATTTATCAACCGCGGACTGCGTTTTGCCGGCGCATCTCTTTTGAGTGCGGCTCTTTGCGCTTGCACATTAATCCCTGTTTATTTCATATTGCAGGCGTGCAGTGCAACCTCTGATACTTTCCCCGACACATTCAACAGCTATTTTGATTTGCTCAATTTGTTCTCGTCACACCTTGCGGCGCTTGAAACAACAATCAGGTCATCAGGCGACGATGTATTGCCGAATATTTACTGCTCAATGCTGACGGTGATTTTGGCACCGCTTTATTTTGTGAACAAAGACATTAAGTTAAAGGAAAAGGCAATGTATGTATTGCTGATAATTTTCTTTGTTTTCTCGTTCAACAACAATTGTGCAAACTTCGTTTGGCACGCTTTCCACTTCCCGAACGATTTGCCGTACAGATTTTCATTTATCTATTCGTTTGTTGTTCTTATAGTAGCATTCAAGGGTGCAATGAAAATCAAATCGCTTCGCTATCAAGATATTGCGATAGTCGGAATGGTTTGGATGCTGATTATATTCCTTTACCAAAAGAATATGACAAGCAAAATGAGTGAAAAAACAATTTATATTTCGCTTGCATTTATAATTGTTTGGACTGGATTTTTGCTTTTGGTTAACAAAAATAAGGTTAACACCGTTATTGTAAGCGCGCTCGTTGTTGCAATTACATTTTGCGAGGTAATCGTGTCGGACAGCAACTCTTTTGTATTCACGCAGGCACAAAAGGACTATATTGCGCATTATGACAATTACACCGAATCAATCAATAAAATCAAGTCGCAGGATAAGGATTTCTACAGAACAGAGCTGACTTATCTCGACACTCGAATGGACCCTTGCCTTTATGGCTATGACGGTATGTCAACATTTTCATCAATGGCATACGAAGATTATTCGCAAACACAATATTCGCTTGGTATGTTCGGCAACAGAATCAACTCATACACATATAACACGCAGACACCGCTTTACAATATGATGTATGCGCTCAAATATCTCACAAAGGCGCAATCTTCGGCAGATTTGTCGAGCGATTATTATACGCAAATATTCAAATCAGATGATTCAAAAGTTAAAACATACAAAAACAAATACTATTTGCCGATAGCGTTTGAAACATCATCGGACATTAATGATTGGAGCACTGCAGAGGGCAATCCGTTTAAAATTCAGGAGCAATTTGCAGACCTTGCATGCGGTGTAAGCAAAATGTTTGTTCCGCTTAAATATAATTCGACAGACTGCGACTATATCAATTGCGACGATGTGACCGAAAACGGAACATATTATTTCTCTAAAATGGACACCGACAGTGATTACGGAACGGTTGAACTGACTATTGAAGCAACAACCGACAGCGACGTTTATATCTATATCACCTCGCCTGAAATAGAGAATGTAAACTACTATTTCAGCAACGAGGCGAACACATATCAAAATATAAACGAACCGTATATTATGGACCTCGGTAAACACAAAAAAGGCGAAAAAATCACCGTTTCACTTGATTGCGGCTCAATTGATGCAAACGAATCGTATTTTGAAATATACGCATACAGCATCGACAAAAATGTGCTTGATTCGGCATATGATTTCTTAAATGCCGGCAAACTTAATGTGACATCATACAGCGACACCCAAATTGAGGGCACAATCGATGCACGCTACAACGGAACGCTCTACACATCTATCCCCTACGACGAGGGTTGGAACATCACCATTGACGGTGAAGAGGTTAAACCCATAAAAATCGGCAACAGTCAGCTTGCATGCGGAATTGTCCAGGGCAAGCATACCGTAAAATTCAAATACACGCCAAAGGGAATGAAATACGGCGTTGCAATCAGTGGTGCGGCTTGGCTCGGTGTGATTGCATACTGCCTGATTAAAAGATTTAGAAAAAAGAATGATAAATCGTCCGTTTGTTAAACTTGAATAAAAAAATTAAATATTTCTTAATAAATATTTCACTATATTCGTTTTACTTTTGTAGTGATTTGTTGTAAAATGTAGATACTAATAAGAGAGGAGTTCTCAAATGGCAAGAATTACAGCAGAAGAAGTACAAACTATCCCCTATGGACCTTTAGGAATTATCGCATTGCCGGGTTGCGAGGAGCTCGCGCAAAAGATTGATAATTACTTGGTTAAGTGGAGAAAGGATCAAGCAGAGGAGCACAAGGACACAATCGCTTTTTACGGTTATCAAAGAGATACTTATATCATTGATACCACAATCGCGCGCTTCGGCAGCGGTGAGGGAAAAGCGGTTATCAACGAATCTATCCGCGGATATGATTTATATATCGTTGTTGATTGCTTCAACTATTCTGTTAAATACAAAATGTACGGAATGGATGTTCCGAAATCACCGGATGACCATTTCGCAGATTTAAAAAGAGTTATCTCGGCAGCATCAAGCAAGGCAAAGAGAATCAATGTTATTATGCCGATGCTCTATGAGGGCAGACAGCACAAGCGCTCCTCTCGTGAATCATTGGACTGTGCAATGGCACTTCAGGAATTGACAACACTCGGTGTTGAAAACATTATTACATTTGACGCTCACGACCAAAGAGTTCAAAATTCAATTCCGCACAAATCATTTGAAAATGTTATGCCGACTTATCAAATGATTAAGGCACTTGTAAACAATGTTTCGGATTTACATATTGACCCGGATCACCTTATGGTTATCTCCCCCGACGAGGGCGCAATGCACAGATGTATCTATTTTGCAACACAGCTTGGCGTTAACCTCGGTATGTTCTACAAAAGACGAGATTATACAAGGGTAGTAAACGGCAGAAACCCGATTGTCGCTCACCAATACCTCGGTGACAGCGTTGAGGGCAAGGATATTATTATTGTTGACGATATGATTTCGTCCGGCGAATCAATGCTTGAGGTAGCAAAAAAACTCAAGGAGCTTAAAGCAAACAGAATTTTTGTCTGCACAACATTCGGCCTTTTTGCATCAGGACTCGATGTGTTTGACAAGGCACACGAAGAAGGCGTGTTTGAAAAAGTATTCACAACAAACGGCGTATATCAAACTCCGGAACTTCTCTCAAGGGATTGGTATCAATCGGTTGAACTTTCAAAATATCTTGCATATTTTCTTGACACAATCAACCACGACCTTTCGGTTTCTTCATTACTTGATTGCTCACAGAAAATCAACAATATTTTAGTTAAAAAAGGTTTGAAATAATATGGATTTCGATTTTGATAAATTTGATGACAACAAAAAGGTCGATGACCTCGAGCCGCCTGTTGATTATCGCAAAGACGAAAAAGAAATAGAGCCGCCCGAAGAAGAAAAAAAGGACGACAAAAAGAAAAAGCGCAAAAAGTCGACAAAATCCTCCGCAAGTGATGACGGCACTAAAACAGTCACATTAAGCTTTAAGGTTAAAAAGCTTAACAAAAAACAAATTATTGCAATTGTTATTGCTGTTGTTTTTGTTGTGCTTGTTATAATTCCGGGTATCTACTGCGCAGTTCATCAGGAAAGTCCTGCAGATATGATTGTGGATATGTTCACAAGCAATGAAAAGCAAATTATCGGCAAGTGGCAAACCGAGGACGATAAAGGAATGGCAACCGGCGCATATGAGTTCTATGATGACGGAACCTACAAAAGCTACAACGCTGTTGCCGGCAACGATTACGCGCTTGAGGGCGATTACACATTAAAAGGCAGTAAATTGACTTTGAAAGGTTCAAAATCAACAGCTGTTTATAGATATTCGATAAACGGTCAAAATCTTTCGCTGACGCTTCTCACAATTGATGATGTTAAGCAAGAGGATCAAGATAAATTTGTTTACAAAAGCGTTGAACATATCAATGTTCCGACACTTATTGACGCATTGTCAAATGCCGCAAGCCAGCCGACAACAGGCTATTTGACAAACAACGGCGACAATGTTCCTATGGGTGGTGACATAAGCTCAATAAGAAATTATTATGCCGCTATTGATAATAACAAGCAGGATGACGCCGACAAATTGACAAAAGACAGCGATGTTGTTTTTGCCGATGAAAAAACAGAAGTATCAATCGAGGATGACCAAACATCAACCGATTATACACAAATAACCGTTAACAGCGGCAAGTACAAAGGCAACAAATATTTTGTTAAAAACTCTTGTGTTAACAAAAACGAATAATAACATACATTAACATTAAAGGCACAGTTCAAACGAACTGTGCCTTTTAATGTGTAGAAAAAATCAGATTGCAACTTTCTAAACAACGGCAGACTTCGAGAAAGCGAGATAAATTTCGTATTTTGCGAGCGGGTGCTGTACACCGGTACTGCCCCCGAGTAAAAGACGAAAAGCGCCAAAAGCGGCTTTAACTCGATATTCAAGCCGCTTTTTTAAAGTCAATATTTATAACAAATATCTTCGACAGGAGCAGGTCGCTGAACTAAGAATCACCTATTAGATTTTTTAATCGGCGCGGTTTAACCGCTTTATCGACAGTCTAAAGGCACAGTTCAAACGAACTGTGCCTTTTTTTATATTTGAGGAAACTAATATGTCAATTCAAGTTACTTCTTTGTTGTAACAGCCTTTGCGCCGCTCCAATAAGAGTAAACCTTTTTCTTTTGACCGTTAATTTTTACATTCTTATAAGCGCAAACTCTGACATAATATTTCTTGCCTGCTTTAAGCTTTGAGATTGTCTTTGATGATGTTTTTGCGCTGACATAAACATCTTTTCTTGACTTTTTGCTGAAGTTCTTGCTTGTTGAATACTGAATAATATATCCGCTTGCGTCGGAAACCTTGTTGTAGGAAACCGAGAAAGCTTTTTTCTTTGCGCTTGCCTTCACTGTCGGTGTTTTAAGGATGAGCTTTGAATAAATGCTGTATCCTTTCTTATCGCCGCATTTTGTGCAAACATAATGTTCCGAATAACCGGTTGATGTATATGTTGCCTTTTTCTCTGCAACCTTTTTATAGGTGTGTTCATTATCACTGCAAATATAAACAAGTTTCGGTGCTACTATGTTATCACTTGTATTTGAGTTTTGGTCGCTGTAATCTCTCGAGCAATATTCAGCGGCAACGGCATTGTTTTTTGAGGCTTTAACAACAAAGTTCTTTTGCGAGGTTAAAATATTTTCATCCTCGGTATAAGATTCATTACAGCCCAACGCATACGCATCAATCACCTTGATTGACTCCGGCAATGTTATACTGTTGAGATTCTTGCAGTTTGTAAATGCCAACATTCCTATATACAATGTATTTCTGCCGACTGTTGCATAACGGAGATTTTTCGCATCCATAAATGCATAGCTGCCGATATACTTAACACTGTTTGGAGTGCCGTAGGAAAGAGCCGAATTGTTTGCAGGATACAAATAAAGTTCGGTCAATGCTTTATTGCAAAGAGCGCCGCGTTTAGTGGTGAAATACTTATTTTCGCCGCTGACTGTGATTTTTTCAAGCGAGGTGCATCTGTTAAATGCTGAGTCGCTGATTGATGAAAGCGATTTGGGAATATTTATTTTTTTGAGGCTTGAGCAATGATAGAACGCTTCGTCACCGATTGACTGCAAACTGTCGGGGAATACGATTGATTTAAGTTGTGTGCATTGTGAAAATGCTCTTTCGTCTATTTTTTTAAGAGATGACGGAAGTGTGATACTTTGAAGATTTGATTTATCATCACTGTCAAACTCATCGCCGCAAAATGCACCCGGAGCAATTTCCTTTGTTCCGTTTTTAACAGTGATTGATGTTGCCTTTCGGTTTGCCGAGATTAAGCAGTTGTTAAAATAATATGCACCTTTATAATATGTTTTGTTTTTATTGTAGTATTTCGTACCGATAAAAGCAGTTGGTGCAATATTCTGCGAACTGTTAATGTTTACCGACTCGAGATTGTAATTGTAGCTAAAAGCATCTTCGCCGATGTATTTAACACTTTTCGGCAATACAACGGTTTTAATCTTGTCATTAACGTTGAAAGCTCCGTTAGCTATTGTCTTTGTTCCGTCTTTTACGGTAACTTTGCTTGACTTATATACCACGGTGTTGCAATAAAGCAAACATTTGCCTATATAAACAATGCCCTTTTTATACTGATTTTCATATACAGGTGATTCGGCAAACGCATAAGCGCTTATGTCGGAAATGTTGTCACCTATTTTTATACTTGTAAGTGAAGTACAATCCTGAAAAGCCTCGAGCGTTGTAACCGATGAAGGGATAACAATGCTTTTAAGAGCAGTGTTTTTACAAAAAGAGTTGGCGTCAATTGTTTTGACAGATGACGGTATTGTAACCTCCGCCAAATTAGAATCATATTCAAAGCTTGCGCTGATTGTTGTAACAGTCGATGGGATTACAACCTTTTTGAGACTGTCCATTACATTAAATGCACCGGATATTTCGGTAACTGTAAAACCGTCAATTTTACTCGGAATATTAACCGTGCTTTCACTGCCCGTATATTTTATAATCGCGATTTTGTCGGCACTTACAAAAGTATAATCGTATTCTCCGCTCATTTTATTAACACTTGCATTAGCCGACACAGCAAAACAAAGCGATGTCACAAGCATAATCACGCTTAAGAATACACTGATAATCTTTTTCATAAAATCACCTCATTAATAAGTATCGATTAGATTTTCTTTCATAAATTTAATTAATATAGATGTCATTAAAAATTTTTCTACCGCATCCGATAAGAAATTAAGAGATAAATAAAAAACTCCACTCCGAGATTTTTGTTTTCGCTATCTCCCAAATTCATAATAACACTGCTGGTAAAATTTGTCAATTATTTTTAGAATTCTTAAGAAACGGCATTATTTATTGTGCAAACAGTCGACACAAAATTGAGTAATAGAAAATGCAACGAGTTCATATAGATTACAAAAGGAGCAGTGTAAGAAATTACGCTGCTCAAATACGCCGGTTGCGGTGCTCAAAATTTGGTTTGTTGCCTGAAAGGCTATGGTGATTTTAATGAACGATATTGTTGAAAAAAGGTGTATTGAACTTGGAGAATATATAGTCAAAAACAATTCAACCGTGAGGCAAACGGCAGCTGTGTTCGGCATCAGCAAATCAACGGTACATATGGATGTCACAAAGCGGCTGTCGATGATTTCGCCGAATCTTGCGCAAAGAGTGAATACGGTATTGCAAAAAAACAAGGCAGAGCGGCACATTCGCGGCGGAATTGCGACCAAAGAAAAATACATGCGACTAAAGAAGAGTTGATATTTTGAGGATTTAATGATAGAATAGGAATAATAAAGGTTTTAGGAGGTCTAAAAATGTCTATCGGATTTATAGGTTGCGGCAATATGGCAACGGCGATTATTAAAGGTATAATCAAAAGCAAAACTGTCGATGAAAGCGAAATTAATGTTTTTGATGTTTACGCTCCTGCGGTTGAAAAACTAACCGCCGAATACAAAATCAACAAGTGTGAAAGCGAATGTGATGTTGTATCATCGAGCGACACCGTTATTTTGGCTGTTAAGCCAAATGTTTTGCCACAGGTATTGAACAAAATCAACACAACGCTTGAAGAAAGCGACACTCTGCTTATCTCGATTGCGGCGGGAAAATCGACAGAGTTCATCAGAGGTGCTTTATCTCATAACAACAGAATTATTCGTGTTATGCCGAATATTAACGCAACGGTCGGTGAGGCAATGTGCGCATACACTGCAAATGCCGAAGCTACCGAGGCGGACAAGCAGACTGCCGAAGCCATTTTCAGCGGTGTCGGAAAAGTTATGTATCTTGACGAAAACTACTTCCCTCTCTTCGGCGTCATCGGCGGATGCGGTCCTGCATTTGCATATATGTTTATTGACGCAATGGCAAGAGCAGGCGTTAAAAACGGAATGAAAAAGGACACTGCGCTTATGGTTGCGGCACAAACTGTTTTGGGCAGTGCAAAAATGATTTTGGAGAGCAGCGAGCACCCATGGGAACTGATTGACAAAGTATGCTCCCCCGGCGGAACAACAATTGAGGCTGTAACATCATTACAGGCAGACGGCTTTGAATCTGCAATTCACAACGCAATTGACAAAGCTGTTGATAAGGATTCGAAATTATAATAAGCATATATTAACATAAAAAATAAAAGGCGAGAAAATTTCGCCTTTTTGTTTTATATAAATTAAATTATAAGCAAGCCTTGATTTCATCGACCTTGTCGGTTTTCTCCCAAGAAACACCGAGGTCTTCCCTGCCCATATGGCCATATGCGGCAAGTTTTTCATAAATCGGTTTTCTGAGGTCGAGTCTGTCAATAATTGCCGACGGACGAAGGTCGAATACCTTGTTAACAATCTCCGAAAGCTTATCGTCGCTTACTTTGCCAGTGCCGAATGTTTCAACAAGAACAGAAACAGGCTTTGCAACACCGATTGCATATGCAAGCTCAACCTCGCACTTATCGGCAAGACCTGCGGCAACAATATTCTTTGCAACCCAACGAGCGGCATAAGCGGCACTTCTGTCAACCTTTGTCGGGTCCTTGCCCGAAAATGCACCGCCGCCGTGACGGGCATATCCGCCGTATGTATCAACAATAATCTTTCTGCCGGTAAGACCCGAGTCGCCTGCAGGACCGCCGATAACAAATCTGCCTGTCGGGTTAACATAAAATACAGTGTCATCATCCATCAATTCGGCAGGAACGGTCGTTTTGATAACATTGTTGATAACATCCTCGCGAAGTTGCTCAAGAGAAACATCTGCGCTGTGCTGTGATGAAACAACAACAGTAGTAACCTTGGTCGGCTTGCCGTCATCATATTCAACGGTAACCTGTGTTTTGCCGTCTGAATAAAGATAAGGCATTGTCCCGTTTTCGCGAACTTCTGTAAGTTTAACGGCAAGCTTGTGAGCAAGTGAAATCGGAAGAGGCATTAACTCCTCAGTTTCGTTGCAAGCGTAGCCGAACATCATACCTTGGTCGCCTGCGCCGTTGAGGTTGTACTTATCTTCCTCATCATGCTTAAGCTCAAATGACTTATCAACGCCCATAGCAATATCGGTTGACTGCTTATCAATTGCGGTAAGAACTGCACATGTGTTACCGTTAAAGCCCTTAGCATCATCATCATATCCGATGTCAACAATAGTTTTTCTGACAATAGCAGGAATATCAACCTGTGCATTTGTTGTAATTTCGCCCATAACAAGAACCTGACCGGTTGTAACGGTTGTTTCGCATGCAACACGGGACATTGGGTCCTGTTTAATCATAGCGTCAAGAATAGCGTCTGAAATTTGGTCGCAAATTTTATCCGGGTGACCTTTTGTAACAGATTCGCTTGTAAATAAATATTTAGACATATATATGCACCTCTCTGTACTGTATTAAATAAAAAAGCACACGGCCTTGAACCGTATGCTGAATTCTCATCACTCGGCTGTACCGCAGGTTTTAGCACCTTACTTAAGCAGGTTGCTGCAACTTCATAGGGCCTGTCCCTCAGTTACTCTCGATAAGGCTGTTTACTTTTTTTATTTGTATATATAATATACTTTTTGTCGCCATAAGTCAACAAAAAAATAATATTAGTTTAAAATATGCAAAAATGATAATTTTAGGTAAATTAATTGTTTAATATTTATAAATATTACTTGTAATTAGTTAAGAAATAGTTTATAATTATTGAGGTATTTAAAAGTTTGCATTTTGCAAACAGTCATTAAATAAGGAGGAAAAAATTAATGGCAAAGAAAACCGTATTCCTTACCGGAGGTACCGGTAACATGGGATGGGCTGCAGTTCAAGAGATTATTAAGCATCCAAACGAAATCAATCTTAAGATTCTTGCAAGAAAAAGCCCTAAAAACGAAGAAAAACTTAAAGACTTAATGGCAAAGCCGAATGTTAAGATTGTATGGGGTGACCTTACAGACTATGATTCACTTCTCGAGGGAATCACCGGCTCTGATTATGTCCTCCATATCGGCGGTATGGTATCACCTTCTGCAGACTGGAAGCCTTACAGAACACAAAAAACAAATATCGGCGCTGCAGAAAACATCTGCAAAGCTATTCTTGCTCAACCTAATCCGGACGCTGTAAAGGTGTGCTACATCGGTACAGTTGCAGAGACAGGCGACCGTAACTATCCTATTCACTGGGGCCGTTGCGGTGACCCGATTAAAATTTCTATTTACGACCACTATGCAGTTTCAAAAACAGTTGCAGAGCGCACATTCGTAGATAGCGGAATCAAGAATTGGGTTGTAATGCGTCAATCAGGTATTCTTTATCCTAACATTCTTAAGAATATGGACCCGATTATGTTCCATGTACCGATTAACGGTGTTCTTGAGTGGTGTACTGTTGAGGACTCGGGCAGACTTATGTGCAACCTTGTTCTTGAAGATATGCAGGGTCACCTCGGCTCTGATTTCTGGAATCACTTCTTCAACATCGGCTCAGGTAAGGAATACAGAATTTCTAACTATGAATTTGAGTGCCTTCTTCTCGGCACACTCGGTCTTGCAGGACCTGAAAAGCTCTTTGACCCTAACTGGTTCATCACAAAGAACTTCCACGGTCAGTTCTATGCAGACGGCGATAAGCTTGAGAACTTCCTTCACTTCCGTGAAAATCTTCCTATTCAGGATTATTTCAACAGACTTGCAGACCATGTTGAATTCTACTTCAAGATTCCGAGATATTTGCCGAAGAATCTTGTTGCAGCATGCGCTAAACCGTTTATGAAGAAGATTGCAGAAACAAAAGACTTCGGTACAATTGACTGGGTTAAGACAAGAAATCCGGAAAGACTTTCTGCTTACTACGGCTCATATGAGGAATATGAGAAGATTCCTACAAAATGGGAAGACTTCGAGATTATCAAATTTAATAAGGACAATGCAGACGCTGAAAACTACAAGCTTGACCACGGCTATGACGAGTCTAAGCCTGAATCAGAGCTTGATATTGAGGATATGAAGCAGGCTGCTAAATTCAGAGGCGGCGAGCTTGTATCAACAGAGATGAAGAAGGGCGACCTTGCAACAAAACTTGTTTGGAAATGCGGTTGCTGCGGTGCTGAATTTGAAGCATCACCGGCACTTATCCTCCTCGGCGGTCACTGGTGTCCGGAGTGTTATGTTCCGCAAAAGGCTTGGGATTATGACAAAATTGCAAGAACAAATCCGTTCTTTGCACAGGTTTGGTATCCTAACCACAGAAAAGACGAAAACAATACATACAAGTTTGACGACTTGTTCCAAGTTGACGGCGTTAAGTGGGACGACATCAAGAGATAATAAAACACTAATACACATAAAAGGGCATTTTAAAATGCCCTTTTTTCTTGTATATTTATTGATTGTATGGTAGAATAAATAAAAATAAATATATTGGAGGTAGCTATATGAATATTTGGCATGATATATCACCTAAAAGAATAAAGAAAGATAAATTTTATGCCGTAATAGAAATTTCAAAAGGCGGCAAAAACAAATATGAGCTTGACAAGGAAACAGGTATGCTCAAGCTTGACAGAGTGCTTTTTACTTCAACCCACTACCCTGCTAACTACGGTTTTATTCCGCGAACATATGCAAGTGACAATGACCCGCTTGATGTTCTTGTGCTTTGCAGTGAAAGAATACAGCCGATGACAATAGTTGAGTGCACACCTATCGGCGTGCTCATCATGGAGGACAGCGGCGCGAAGGATGAAAAAATCATCGCAGTTCCGGTTAACGACCCCAACTACAATTGCTATAAAGATATTGACCAAATTCCGAGCCACAGATTTGACGAAATCAAGCATTTCTTTGAGGTTTACAAAACTCTTGAGCATGACAAAGCTACATCCGTAACAGAGGTTAAGCCGAGAAAAGAAGCAGAGGAAATAATTCAAACCTGCATTGATTCGTATATCGAGAATTTTCAAATGTAAAAACATATAATTTTATTTTAAAGCTTAGTCGCTTTGATTAAGCAAAAAAAACAAGGCAGTTTTTCAACTGCCTTGTTTTTATTTTTATTTGTTAAAATTCGTTGTCGCCGTCCATGCCGCCTTGGGATACGGTAACCTCACAATAAATTGTGAATTTATCAATCTCATAGGTAGGTGCTAAATACGATTTTTTTGTTTCAATGCTTTCGGTGGTAATTTGCTTGTTATTCATTGTTTTACCTCCTTAAGCTTTGACTGCGTCAAAATCAGCAGATGTGCTGTAATCAATAACACTGATTGTTGATTTGCCGACTGTTTTATCAGTATAGCTGAAATCGTATGATGCGATAACGCGGATAGACATATCGGACTTTGAATTAACCGTTACATAGAACTGACCGTTGTCCATAACATTTGTTATGCCGCCGTATTTAAGCGATGCGTTTGATGTAACCATATCCTTTGCATCAACCTTTGCGGTTTTGTTCATAAGAACGCCGTATGTTCCCTTTGCTGCGTTTGTGGAACGAACATAGATGCGAGCCTTGTTATCTTCTGTGCGAACTTGCTTGATGATTTGAACGAACGGAGCCTTTTGTGCAAGTTTAGCGTTGAGATAATCATCAGCGCTAAGTCCTGCGGCTGTGTAGTTGAAATCGGTATCAAGCATAAAGTCGGATGCCGAAAGGGCGGTGTCACTGCCGTTGAAGCTGTAGGTTACATTGCCGCTGCCGTCTGTCTTTGAGACAATCGGAACAAATGTTTCGCTTGCAACAGTGTAGTAAGCGTATGTCGGATCATAAGATGCAACATAATACTTGCCGTTGCTGTTTACTGCCCACGCAACGAAATCGCCGCGGAGTGCCGTTTCGTCAACAGATACGGTAACAAGTGCGTTTGCTCTGATTACCATTTTGTTGCCCGAGCCGTTGCCTGCGCCTGTAACAGTACCGTTTTGCGCGGTGATTGTGCAGGTGTCCGAAACGGTGTAAATCGGCCTGATTGTGTATTCGTTATCAGACACTTTGTTAAGCGACCAATTCTTGAATGTATAGAACGGGATTTCATCAGGTATCAATGTGTTGTTTGCGTCAACTGCAAGTGATGATTTTGTCAAATCAAGTGCAGAAACATCTGCGTTTGTATAAACAATATTTGTAAGCTTGCCGTATGCATTGTAGACCTTAACGGTGTTAGACATTGCGGTGTCGCTGTCTGTTTTGTTCATAACAATAGCAGTTACACGAATGTTTGAATCCGCATAGCGCTTAAAATCCTTGTCAACATTGACCTTTGTTGAGCCGAGAGCACCTTGGTCAAAGTTGTCATCACCGTAATTAAATGTTGTAACAGTCCACTTAATATATTGGTCTGCGGTGATTTGAGGTGAGCCAAAGTTGAACTCTTCGCCGTAATAAGCAGACGATACGGTTTGAGGTGTTACAACAGTTGAGGTGTCCCCTGTATGGCTTTCAACAGAGAAGCTTGCCTTGAATTTCTTGACATACTTATCTTTTTCGGCATTGTTAATTACATTTGAGCTTGTCAAAAGATTTGTTGTATTTGTATCGGTTTTGCCGAGCGTTGTATTATAAATCTTTGTTCCCTCAGGGAAGTTTCTGTCGGTTGCCGCATTGTATTTTTCAAGCGAGCCGTCGGCAGAAGTAAGAGTTTTATAAACTTTATTTTGCTCGTCATTATAAATCTTTTGAACAGCATCGGGGTCGATGTACTTAACCTTGTCAAATGATGAAACTGTATCATACGCATTATCGAATGTTGTATAAGCATCCTTTGTATCGACATTGTTGCTTACAAGAGCATTTGCCTTGGCGGTCAAATCACCGGAAGCTGTGATAATGTCGCTTTGACGAGGTGAATTTGTTGTTGTAACGGCTGTTGCATAGTATCTGTGACCGTTAAGCTTGATATATGCGCCGTTGATTTTAACATAGTCGCCTGTTTCAAACTGTGACGGATTTGCATCGCCGTCGTTCTCATAGAATGAGCCGATATATTCGTAATAATACGGTAACTGTGAATCGTCTGTCACAATGTTGCCGTTTTTATCAAATGCGATATACGGACCTGCATTAATATTGTTTTCGCCGTACTTTTGATAATTTACAAGATACTTTTCGGTATCAGCCTTATAAGCGGCGGATTTTGTATTCCAAGCGTTTGCAGTGTTGTATGCATCGCTGAAATTTATCCACGAATCATAAGTGTAAATCTGATCATCGTTGTTGTAGTTCTTTGTGCTTTCGGTATCTTGGTTAGCCGGAACAGTTGTGCCTACATACGAATCATAATCGGCAGCCTCAACAAGAGTTGATTTTGCAGCGGTGATATTGTTCTTAAGTTGGTCTACCTGCTCTTGTGATGTAGCATAGTTTTTGTTTTCGCCTAACGGATTAAGTGAGGCATAGTGTTTTGTGACTGCATTTGTTGCATTTTTGTATGCATTCCACGAAGAAGTTGTATACTTGCCGACGATATTTCCTTGCTCATCAAGAATGTTGCCGTTTAATCTGTCAACCTCTTTTTGATTTTCTTCGGCAACAGTACGAACATCACTGTAATCAGCTTGCTTTACTACATTTTTAGTAAGATTTGAATCTTCAAGCGCATCAACCTTTGTTTTGATTTCCTGCGCTTTAGCGGTTGCAAACTCTGTTGATGAAAGTGAGTAATCAATTCCTGTTACAGAGTCAAAAGCTGAAAGAAGAGCCTTAACGGAATCAGGTGAATAAGCAGTAATATTAGCAAGGTAGTTATTACCGTCTGCGTCGGTCTTATTCTTAACAGTCATCAAAGCTTCATATACAGGCTTGTAGTTGATAACCTGAACAGTGCCATTGCCTTTTTCAAACTTAGATCTGTCCGTGTTGTATCCCGAGCCAATTACACTCCAATAATAAGTCGCCTTATAAGTTGGGGTAAAGCTGTAAATGTAGCTTGTATAAGTTCCATCGGAATTTGTATGAACTGTATCGCCTGCAGATGATACTGTAAATGTTGAATTATTGCCGGTAAATCTTGCATAACCCGAACCGTTATACCACTTTTGATTTTTATTGGCATCGGCTAAATTATTGTCATCATATTTTGAATCCATCTTGAATTTTTCTTGATAGTTTTCGTAATACCAATTAACATTATTTGATGAACCTGCATTATCGTAACCATTTTTATATACATGCCAATAATTATCATCACTGCCGAGACCTGCTCCGCCGAAAGCCATTGGCACACTGTTTGCGATATAAAAGGCGGCAGCCTTACGAGATTGAGTTGTATTTCTATAGTATCCAACACTATAAGGCGCTGTTGGTGTGTCACCGTCAATACCGGTATAAAGCCAAACAAAGTTTGATGTCGAAATTCTTGTGTTGAATCCATCTTTGTTGGTGGCGCCATCTTGTTCGACTACAGAATAAAGTTGGTCCGGTTTAGTAAGCATATTGTGAGTATATTTTTCGTCAACGGTATTTTTACCCGATTGTTCATATCCTTGCACAGTCGATGTCGGCTTTTTGTATCTGTGGCTTTCCATATATGTTATTTTAGCCTCAAGCTCATCATAAAGCTGCTGAATTTCTTCGTCATTAGGCTCATGATTACCGTATTTGCAAGCATCAATATAACGATGAATACGGTCATATGCAAGGTATGCATCACCCATACCGAGATATACATAATCAGCGTCTTTGAGCTTTGCCATTGAGTCTTGATAATCCTTAATACCTACACTCAAAAGTTTATCGGCAATTGATTCTTTATCTATTTTATATACAGATTTTGCCGAATAAACGCCGTTGCGTATTGTGAAATCATCAATATAACCATCCGTAGCATTCGACCAATAGCCGGTACCATCTTTACCGTAAAGAACACTCCAATCCTCGGAAGCAAGGTAGTTGTGAATTGAATATGCAGCATCGGTCTTTGCATTAGCTTCGGTATAATATGAAATTTTCTTTGTCAAGTTGCCGTTTACATAAATATAAACATAATCCCATCCGCCGGAAGGCTCAACCTGAATAACAATATGACTCCATTTATTTGTCTGAAGTCCGTCGGAACCTAAAACATTGGTTGCATCAATATAGTTATCGCCGACGTTTTGGGCATCTCTGCAATAATGCAAATCGCCGTTTTCAAGAAGATAAAAATATTTTCTTGTAGCACCAGATGATGTTTCCTGACCGATATTGAAAATTACGCCGTTGGTTACATTCTCTCCCGGATTATACCAAGTCGAAATTGTGTAACCCTTTGAGGCTGTTGTTTTTGTGCCGTAAAACTTTTTATGTGCAGTAACACCGCCGGAAACATTCAACACATTGCCCTGAATGTTTCTGGGGTCTGTTACAGTGGCATCATACTTATTATAAGTTACATCATCAACGGTTGTGTCTTCCATCGGGTCATAATAATCTCTTGTGCTGTTATTAGCATCTGTTGACGGAATTCTGTTATCAAGCTTGTTAATTGACTCACGCATATCGTAGAGTGAAAGTGCTCTGTTATATACACGGAAGTCCGAAATATAACCGTTTAAAGTATCGTCAGGCGCCCAGGATGAAATACCCAAAAGCAAGTTGCCGCCCTTTTGGATGTTTTCAAAGAACGAGGAATCAAGCGTATTATCGTAACGCGGAGCACCCTCCTTTGAAACAGATTCGCCGTTTTTGGCAAATTCGTATTTAAGCAAATCACCGTCAACACACATTGTCATATAGTTTTTGGTGATTGTAAATGTGTATAAATGCCAGCCGTCTTTATAGGTTGTGCCGCGATATGATTTAACACCGGCTTTACCGTTTTTGTTAGCGGCTGTATATTCCATATTTGATGCTACATAGGCATATGCGTCGGTTACCTGGCTGCCATTGCCCTGAACATTATCCCAAGACAATGTTCCCGGTTGTGCCGACGACCAGTCCATCCATCTGCCGGTATTTACATTGTTTGCATAGCCGTACCACGAGAATGTAACGCCACTGTTAATATCAAGGTTTTTGAGCATATCGGCTGTTGATACACGCGCATATGAATTTGTTTTTTTGTATGAATCACCTTGTTTTGTTGCTTTCGGGTCAGAAAGGTCATCCTTTGCCGTACCTATGAAATGAGCTGCGATTCTGCCGAAATAATCGGTTGTCATCTCAACATTGTTTGATGTGAGATTGTAGCCGTTGCCGGTTGAATCGTTATTTGCATCGCTATTTGTGAAATAACGAGCAACAAGATAATCGTTTACATCCTTGCCGGTAGGAACATTTGTTGTATCGTATGTAACCTTGCCATACTTGGCTATAAGCTTATTGTATTGCTCAGTTGTGATATTAACAACGGAGCCGTGACGGGGTGAAAGATAGTTAAGATTCATACCCGAAACATTATTATTTTCAAAATCAGCAGGATTTGTTGATTTGTATGTTGCGAAGTATGACATACTGCTGCTGAAATGGTCTGTCATAAGGATATATTCGCCTGTTGAATAAAGCTTATATACCTGTGGACCTTCAAACTTGCTTGCATAGTTTGAATCGGTAAACGATGTCGGCTGACTGTAAGGTCCGTGTGCACACTCTGAAGTTGCATAAACGATTTTTGATTCATCCTCATTTTTGTACCACAAATAGTACAATGAGCCGTCATATGTAATATCGCCGTCGATATTGCTGAATGTATCTGCGGTTAACTTTTGAGGTTTTGAAAGGAATGATTTGAAATCATCGGTATAAACATAATACATTTGGGTTTTATTGCCGTTGCTTAAATAGCCGACAGACCAATAAAGCATATAGTGGCCTGCGTCCTTATCCCAAATTGCCTGCGGAGCCCAAGCACGGCTTACATTGCCGCCTGCACAAACGCTTGAAGCGATATTTTGTGTATCAATAAACCAAGGCTGTGTGGTTGAAACATCCGCTAAATCCTTGAGATGCCAAACCATTAGCTTTGAGTTGTTGCCCCATGTTGTACCGTTGTTTGTATTCAAGTCGGTTGCGAGGATATAATATGAGCCGTCCTCTGCCTGGAACGCATACGGGTCACGAACATGACCTGATGCGGCGATACCCGAATTGCCGGGATATGACTTGATATTTGATGTATCAAGCTTTGAAGAATCCCAAACGGGGTCATTACCATTTAAAGCCTCCCAGTTATAACCGTCATCGGATACGGCATAGTTGAGGTTTTCGGCGCTGTTGCCGGTGAAATAAGTGAGCAAATACTTATTTTTATCTCCGAGCGATTTTTCTTCATCGGCTGCGGTTGTGCCTTTATAGAGTTTGACATTATTATAAGTAATATTTTGATAGAACGCGTGACCACCTGCGGCGCCGAGATAAAGTCCGTAGATTTTTGATGTATCAAGTGACTTTCTGTATGAGCCGTAGTTGATAACAATGTTTCCGTCAGCATCAGCCACATATGAATTAATGTGATTCTTTGCATAACTTACAACATAGTGATATTCGGTATTTTTTGAAAGAACGGTTGTATCAAGTCTTGTCGAGGAATCCTCATTTGTCCTTACCGAACCTGTGTTGTCAACATGCATACGACCATAGCCGTCCTGACAGAAAAATGAATTGTTCCAAGCCTTTTCGCCTGTAATTGTCAAATTAGAAGCGGGATTGCTTGAAATTTTGATGATATGATTTGTATCTTCCTTTGAAATAGCAAAATCATTAACGAATTGGAACTGAACATCTACTTTGAATGCCGAAAGGCCTTTAAGCGGATTAACACCGTCTTGATAGCCGGAAATATACAAGAATCCGTTTCGAACATTAACACCGTTTGAATCAACAGACGAAACGGCACCGTTTGAGTTTGATGAATCCGTCCACTCGCCGACATTCCAACTCATTGCCTTGTCCGATGATGTTGTTGTCGGAACATCTGTAGCCTTGTAGATATTTGCATCAACACCCGACACTGCAGAAGCAGATTGATTAAATTCTGCCTTTGTAAAATCAGATGATGCAAATTCTACCCATGAAGTTTGTGCCATTGCCGCAAATCCGCCCATTGGCAGCATACAAACCGCCATAAGCACCGCAAGAAGCAGCGAAAGCACTTTTTTGGATACTTTCTTTTGCATAGTTTACCTCCGAATTAACCGACATAAATTTGTCGTTAGTTTAACTTAGACATTTCACTGAAAAGCGCGCAAAATGTCTAACTAAATTTTCGTAAATATTATATATATAATTTTATATAAAATCAAGGGATATTTTAACAAAATTGTAAATTTTCTTTGCCATAATTTTAATAATGACAAATAATGCACATTTAACAAAAAAGCGAGCCAATATTTGTGCAATTTTTAAGATTAAATTGCACAAATTCGGCTCATTATATTTAGACATATTTTGTTTACTGTATATTTACATAATTAACTTATTGTCACTGTTTATAGTTGAGTAACGGCTCACAAAGGCTGACATATTTTGAATTTGTGTGAAGCATCTTGACAAAATCCTTGCCATTAACAATGCCGTCATTATTAACATCGCACATCAAAATTGCAACATCCGTTTCACCGTCCGGAGTAAAAATAACTGTTTTTTTTGCATTGTCTGCAGTAATTGTGCACTGCTTTTCCGCTCCGGTAACTATAAATGAAAACGCTCCGTTATCTGTCGCTTTCCCGTCAACAAGTGCATTTGTCACAACAATATCGGACGGATTACCATTTTTGTCGCCGAGAGCGTAAACAGTGCCGCTGACATCAAACTCATTTGCGGATAAGGTCACTTTGATTTCGCCCTTATTTGAGGTTTGATAAAAGCTGTTGATTTTAGCACCGAAATAATACTTTTTGCCCTTTTCAAGCGAATATGTAAGCGAAAAGTTAGTATCGCCTGACGGTGTGTCATCGTTCGACGCCAAAATTTTGAAATTTTCGTCATACAAAAAGCCCTCGGTATCATACGGACCTGTTGATTTGAATGTAAAACTGCCGTTCACCTTTGCCTCATACGGATAAAACGCTGTCATTCCGCCGGGATTGATAACAGCGTCATAAACGCCGCATTTGATATTGTCGCACACAAAATCAATACCGTTTTTGCGGCAATAATTGAGTGCATACGAGCCGGGCTTGACAAAAACCGAGAAATCGTTTTTAGCATCAACGCCGTTATACGCAAACGAATAGTCGCCTATTGAAACAACATTTTCGGAAAGTGCAAGTGACTTGAGCGATTTGCACGAACTGAATGAATTTGTGCCGATTGAAGAAACGGAGTTTGCAAGGTTCACGGTATGGAGTTTTTCAGCACCGCTGAAGGCATAATTTCCGACAGATGAAATGCCGTCGGAAACTATAACATTTTCAATTTCGAGAGTATAGGAATGCCACGGAGCGGAGTATTCGTCCGCATAATTATTCATCTTACCGTTGCCGTAAACGGTAAGAGTTTTTGACGATGCATCATACTTCCAACTGACATCATCGGCAAACGCCGTAACGCACGCAAACGATGCTGAAAGTGCAATTACAGCCGCCGCGAGCAATGCAAATACTTTCTTTTTCAAAATAAAACAACCTTTCAAATCGACTACATTATTACGCCATCTTTAAATATTGAAATATCTCTGTAGCCGTTAATTTCATTTTTTGTTTTTTTACCGCCGGCTGTATTGATTATAAGATTAAGTAAATCCTTCGTAAGTTCGTCAAACATCTTACCATCAATAAGCGCGCCTGCGTTAAAATCAATCCAATTGAATGTAATACTCGGCAAATGCGCGTAGGAAATTGCCCTCTCCGAATTGAATTATATTATACACACATATCACCAATTACATTATACAAAATATATTCTTGAATTTCAACAAGAAAAAGCTCCCGACAAACGCTGTCGGGAGCCGTTATGTTTAGTACATTGGACTAACCTCTCTGTTTTAGTTGAGAATTAAATATTTAGCCCATCGGAGTTTACCTCATTATCATAGATTTAATATTAAATGATGTTAAATTGAATTGATAACTTAACATTATTTATAGAGTTGTCAACTCTGATTATTCGCAGGTCAATAATCTATATACCTTTATTATTCAGTTGTAATACCTCACCTGTCTGTGCTTACCCAACCCTGCCGATAACTTTAAAATACTTTATAAAGCTGCAATTCGTAAGTAATTTCCGTATTACTTCTGTCAATCACTGAAATCCGTTATACTATCGGGATACATAACAGGTGGCTGAAGTCTCTGGTTCAATTCCCATCGGAACAGCCTCCTTATATTTATTTGAACTTGAGCTTTCCGTTGCCCTTCCTTAAGTTCAACTAAATAATAGCATATGATTTGTTATTTGTCAATAGTTTTTTTCAACATTTTTATAATTTATTTGTGTTTTTTGATATTTTATACAAATTTTTTTCTTCGACAAAATGGTACAATCTTCCCTATTGACTTAAAAGTGAATACATAATATAATATTTATTACTTTGAACAGGAGAGTGACGCACATGGCTAACGAAGAAATGTACGAACCCGATATTATATCGGTTAATGATGAGGACGGTAACGAAATTCTTTTTGAACTTCTTGAAAGATATGAAACAGACGATGATGTATATGTTGCTATCACGGAATACCGTGATGACGATGAGGACATTGTTGAGGCTGATTTTGAGGTAATCATCCTTAAGGTTGTTACCGATGACAACGGCGACGAATATCTTGAGGAAATTCAGGACGAAATGGAATACGAACAGGTTTCGGATATTCTTATGTCAAAAGTTGAAGAAAAATTTGATGTTGAATATTTTGAACCCGAGCAGTAATATATTAAATATTAGAATACATAATATATAACGGTCTGTGCATCTCGACAACCAAGGGCTTAAATAACCCGAACAATCTTTAATTAGGGATTCAGACTCCGATTTACAGGAATGCAGACCTCCCTGCGCGTGAAGCAGGAAGTTGGGAGCACAAAGTATTTTGGGATGAAGCCCACCTGCCTTTAACAGCAGGTTATCTTCAGTTCTTGGCGGATGTGCGGATCATTAACAAGGCGCCTCTCGGCGCTTTTGTTTTTATGAGGATAAAAAATGCGCAACATGATGCTCAATAATGATTTAAAATTCAGAGAATTTGCATTGAATAAATTCAAAAGCAAAATAACATTTCAAAAGAAATCATATCTCGGTTTTGATAAATATATCTATACAAATAAAGAAGCCGAATATGTTATTCCTTTTAGGCTGAAAAGTGCAAAAAATCAAAATATGCCGCTTTTCATATACTGCCCCGGCTCGGCAAGCAACGGGCACGGAAATTTATTTAACCTGATTGAATTTTTTGCAAAAATGTCATTCACGGGGCTGTTTAGAAAAGATTGCAATATTATTGTGCCGCAGGCATTCCGTAATACGGAAACCGACGAGAAAAAGATAATTGACTTTTGCATAAGCCTTGCCGATTTAAAAAACGAAATAATCAAACAAACAGCTGCAAACAAAAAGAAGGTTTATATTATAGGCACCTCTCAGGGCGGATTTGTCGTGTGGTATTCTCTGCTCCTCTTCCCCGATGATTACACCGCCGCAACAGCCGTTGAAGGTGCTTTTATCGGCGAGCGTGGCAACAGCATTGACGATATTAAAAATGTTGCAAAAACGCCGTTGTGGGTCGCACACTCATCGAATGACAAGTGTGTAAGCATCGACAGTGACGATAAATCTGTTAAAATGCTGAAAAAAGCAGGTGCAGATGTGCTCTACACAAGAATGAACAAATACGGGCACAAAATGTCGACGGTTTTTTATAAGACAAAACCTTTTATAAATTGGATGCTTGAAAAGGAAAAGACAGAGTAGAAATTCTGCTCTGTCTTTTATTGTTTCGTTTTGTTTTTTATTACTTGAACATCATTATGATTAATATGACAACAAGGAATGCTGCTATTGCGAAAAACGACTTTGCAATACGAACAACAGCGTCGAACGTGTTGGTCGGGCAAAGCTGCAAAAATGCATATTTGAGCGGATTGTCAACCTTTTTGCCGACAATATCCCTATATCTCATATCGTATGTATCAAGCGTTCCGTCAGAGAATAAATCAATGACACGCACGCCTCTGTCGAGACCGGGGCCGTAAACATTAAAGCCTGCGCCCTGCGTATAGCCGACATTAATGCCGTCAATTAAGCCGTTAAAAGAATTGTTGTGGTCATGACCGAAAAACAAGCCCTTAACCTCGCCTTTTTCTTTAAGAGCATCAAATTCGCCGGTATTGACCTGCGGATCTGCCGGTGATTCACGCATAAAGGCGTTGTCATTCACTTTGCTTTTGTTTAAAACAAAATATTCGCCGTCATGAGTTCTGAATCCGCGAACAGCACCTTTTTTAGTGCGTTTAACGCGTGTCAAAAGGCTAAAAATTTCACACACCGGTATATGCTGAATAACAAGCGACGGAACAGTCATTCCGAGCTTTTTTTCATATGAATCCCTTGTATTTTTGTACCATTCGATTTGATTTTCATGAACGGCATCATAGCCGATTTTTAAGTTGGAGTGGCTGTCAATCAAATAAATCAAATACTTAACATCGTCGCCGTCCTTGATTTCAAGGCACTGATTGCCTACGCCGTCTATGCCGTCCTCACTTTCGCCGATGAAATAATCAAATGATTTATAAATTTCAAACTGCTCGGAATTGGAAACGCCAACCTGTCTGTCGTGATTGCCAAAACAGATTGCAAAAGGTATTTTTCGTAAAATGACAGGCTCACAAAGCTCGTGCAGAACTCTTTTAACCTCGTCCTTATTGCCTTTAAACTTACGCTTGCCCCAAATTTGGTCGCCGCTGTAAATGACAAAATCAGGCTGTGCTCTGTCAAGCGCGGCATTTATCAGATTTAAGGTGTCGGAACTGACCTTTGTCCCCTCCTGTGTATCGGCTATCATAAGAACTCTGAATTTTCCGTTTTTAAATTGTAATGCCATTAAGCATCCTTTCTGCCATTCAACTGTTTTTCCATTTCAGTATGTCTTTCGATAAGCTCGGAAAGCATTTTTTGATGACTTTTGTTTGTAATTTCATATTTAATGGTAGGTATAATCGAGATAATCATACCGATTGCAGGCGGAATTGTAATCAAAAACCACATTGCCTTTGAATACTGCGGAAAATCGACAGCGAACACCTTGCCTGCTTTAAGCGCCTTATTCATTGCATCTATGTTTGAATCGGTATAACCGACTGCGCCGAGAACATATCCCGAAATAAGTGAAGAAACGCCTGCTGAAAATTTGGTGATAAAACTTTGACCGGAAAAAAATACACCGTCGGGTCTGTAACCGCTGTTGTATTCCTCATAATCAATACAATCCGAAATCATAACGGATTGACAGACATTGACTGTCCCAAACCCTACGCCGGAAAGCAGGAGCAAAAATCCGTCAACAGCTGCCCAATTGAGTTGACCCAAGCGGTCGGGTGCAATCAGGTATGTCACAAAAAGCAGTAACATAGGTACGGAAGTAAATGCGGTTAAGTTATAAATAGTTTTAACATCAAGTTTTTTCATTAACATCGGGCAGACAACCATTGCAGCAAACTGTCCGATAAAAAAGCCGCCGCCGACAAACACAACGATGATAAACTTGTTCATATCTGTGAAAGCGGTTG
>ENA-UESI01000260-UESI01000260.1-human-gut-metagenome-genome-assembly--contig:-NODE-260-length-47086-cov-4.163224_pt1 | contig 47086 bp, 44 predicted proteins | sample MGYA00243005_ERZ508006 | MGnify/ENA primary metagenome ERZ508006 (study PRJEB26167, sample SAMN06115436) | human gut metagenome | host: Homo sapiens | place: China:Shandong | collected 2015-06-10... | reverse complement strand
CGGTGTTCTTGCCGATCTTGTCCTCGTAATAGCCAAGACCGGTCTCGTCCACGGCCTCCCGGGCCAGCTCGGCAGCGTGCTGATAGATGATCTTCGCAGCCTCATAGACCAGCTTGTCGGTCTGAGCCTGATCGTAATCCTGAATGGCTTCCACGGCCGCACGGCCGCGCTCTACATATTCCTGAATCGTCATGATATGTCTCTCCTTATTTAAATAGTATGCAGGGGATCAGCCGTCAAACTTGCAGCCTTCCTTGATGTCGATGGTGTAGGTGATGCCCAGATCGTTGGCCCAGGCGATGTACTGCTCCACCTGTTGGTCGTCCAGCATGTCGGAGGAGATCAGGCCCTTCTGAGGAACCATGTCGTTGACCAGCAGCTTGGTGTACAGGAAAGCGCCCTGGCCGGTCAGGTACATCTCGCCGGTCATCTTGGCACGCTCATAGGCCTCCTCCAGGCCGGGAGAGGACACGTGCAGGTCCACCATGATGTCCTTGCCGTCCTTCTTGCCGTAAGCCTCGCAGACGAACGCGCCGTTGTCCTCAACGATGCCCTCGTCGATGATGGCCTTGATGACCTCGGGGTCCTTCGGAGGCATGGGGATGTGCTTGAGCACCCAGTCAAAGGGAACGATCTCGTGGCCCTCGAACTCCTCGGGAGTATGGTGCAGCAATCCGGCCTTGTACAGGCCCTCGGAGAACTCGATGCCAGTTCCGCCGTACTTGAAGTAGGCGTTCTTGCAGCCCTTGAAGTACTTCTCGCGGTTGAAGCCGATGTACACAGGCTCGTCGTGAGCGTGCTCGACCAACGTCACCTCGCGGCCGCACTCAGGCCAATTCCGCTTGATGGGACGGCTGAAGGGCTTCGTACGGATCTGCTGGCAGTTCTCAAACGCGTAGGCGTCCTCCTCCATGTCGCACAGAGCCACCTCGGGAGACCAGAAGAAGGGGATGAACCGCTTGGTGCGGGTGCCCTCGTACACCATGCAGGCGATGGTGTCGCACTCGTCCAACTCGTTGACGGCCTTACGTGCCATGACGCACATCACGCCGGGAGCAGAGCCGGTGCCGATGATGGCGGTAGTGCCATTTTCAGCGAACCGGCGGCCGTACTCCGTGTACATGTAGCGAATGCCCTCCAGCCAGGTGTCGTACTCGGGGAAGCCCTCGACCACGTTCTCGCAGGCGGACAGGTCCTGATAGCAGGCCTTGATCTGCAAAGCGGCCTGCATCACGTTGACGCCGAACTCCAGGGGCATCACGTTGACGATCAGCTCGCAGCCCTCAGCAGCCTTGGCGATCTCGTCCACGTGGGCGGCGTTCACCTGCTTGGGGGTGCCCTTCTTCATCAGCTTGCACACAGCCTCTGCTGCCGCCAGATTATAGTCCGCGCAGACCACCTCTTCGATGTTGGGTTCTTCGTCCAGTCTTCTGCAGATGGTGGAGCCCTGAGCGCCGCATCCGCATACCATTACCTTTTTCATCTTTTATTCCTCCTTGTTGACTTATCAAACCGAATTTTGTTCGGTTGTTGATGAAACTTGCGTATCACTGGTAGGAGATTCGCCGGGAACTGCGCCGTGAATTTCACGAATCATGTTATCCAGATCCACTTTTCTGGCTGCTTTGAGCGCCTTGACCTGGGCACCCTCTGTCTTTCTGCCGATCAGCCAGACCACAATACCAATCACCAATAGAATGATCCCCAGCCATTTGCACGCGTTGATCATGCCATAAAAATTACTGAAAAATCCAGAACCATACTCCTCTAGATAGTACTCCTCGCCATAGCTGCCCTCGTAGAAATACAGGAACACTGCACCGCCCAGCGCCATGGCACCTGATAGAATGATATAAACACCAATATCAATCAAGTCGCCCAGGCCCAGCTTGGTCTTGGGATTTAGGGGATAGGTCTCGGCATTATCCAAAACTCTGCCCTTGTACACCCATTTGCACACCACATAGCCTACAAGTCCCAGCAGCAGCACCAGGAAGCCGGTAATAAAGTAGTCCGTGCCGTTGGCATAGATGGCAAACATGCAGATTACAAAAACGCAGGCAGAGAGCACCACCAAGCCCACCGTGCCTCCTGGCATGACCGTTAGCCCCAGCTCCTTCCGGGCATCCGTGGGGTAATATTTACGCAGCTGAACCACGCAGAGAATCATAGCCAGGTACATGTAGAGCTGAATGGGCGTTGTGGCCATCACCAGCGTGGTGAAGTCAAACTGGCAGGTGATAATCGTGAAGATTGCCAGCAGAATAATAGAGACCGTTGGAATGCCGCGCTTATCCACCTTCTTCATAAGCAGCGGGAACATATGGTCGTCAGCCATGACGAAAAATGCTCTGGAGCCATGGGCAATATACGAGCAGAAGATGGAGCAGTTGGAAATGACAGCGACAATGACAAAGGCCAGACCCGCCCAATTACCTACATACTGAATCAGTACATCTGCATAGCCCACGGCGCCGCCACCAGATTCAGTGGACCAAGAGCTCCAGCTTCCAATCGCTGCCAGGGCTGCCAGCGTCGGCAGGATGTAGGTAAATGCGATCACTGGCTGAGAAATCCGCATGGCTTTGGGAATAATCTGTGGATTATCCATTTCTCCGGCCATGTTGGACATACACTCATAGCCCATGTACATCCAAATAATGATGGCGATACCGCCGCCAATCGAGTGAAACAGGCCCTCTTCAGGATTAAAAAGCGGCTCCAACGGATTGTAATTCCAGTTCAGGAAGCCCACCACGGTCACAGCTCCAAAGGCGATCAGCACCAAAATGGTAAAGACTGTTTCCAGCTTTTCCAGCCAGTCCAGACCAATGATGTTGACCACAGTGAAAATGACCACCATCACGATTTTTGCCATGTACTCCGCTGTGGGAGACATGTCAATGAATTTAGCGGCATAGCCAACCACCAAAGCGCAGTACTGTGCCTGGCACATCCAGGTGGTCAACGCGGACCACAAACCGATCTGCCAACCCCAGAACTCTCCGAAGGATTCACGCCCCCAGGAGTAAATGCCGCCCTCCGAGGGAAGAATAGACCCCAGCTCTCCCACCATTTCACACAGCGGAAAAGCCCAGACAAAGGGAAAGACCAGCAGCATAATCAGGGTCAAACCCGGTCCACTGGCGGCGATGGCCTCCTCAATGCCGAAGGCACCAGCGGCCACAAAGGAGAAAATCAGTGCCACCACACCTATGGTGGAGAGTTTTGATTTTCTCAGGGACTCAGAACTTTTTTCGCTCATACCAAACCTCCTTTGACTCAATACCAGCCATTTTTCACAAAAATGGGTCTTGCTGTATATCATTGAAAAGATTAGCTGGAGCCAATCTTTAGTAAGGGGGAAGGGTGCGGGGGGTCCATAAAAAGCTAAAAAAAGACAGGGGAAAATTACTTGCGTAATTTCCTCTGTCTTTTTGCCAGTTGGTTATAGCCTCATTGGCGCCACATGGAAGTGGTCTTTCCAAAGTTCCGTCGGACAACCTTCTCTTTACCTGTCAGTTTCACCAAGCTGTTCGCTATACAGCCTGCCTTTCCGCGTCGGTCTTCCATCTGGGAATGGAATGTTTCGGATTGTCTTCATGCGGACGATATTCATTTGTTGATATCAACATAATACAGATTGGAGCAAAAATCAATGCCCGTTTTTAACAAGGTTTTCAAAAAAACATTGTATAAAAAAACCAACTTTAGGCTGCTTTGTTTTGTTATTTTTATAACAATTTGTACGTTTCCCCTTCAAACAGGGTTGAAAAGTATCAAATGGTCTTATGAAGGATTTCTGCCGGAAACACCCTAAATCTGTCCTCATAGCGCGGACAAGCAGCCTTCATTTTTCTGAATATATTTGTATCGATAAGTGCCATACCCCCTGTGTGCGGTGACAAGATTTTGTGTCTTTGTAACCGGACATATCTTGGGCCCCGTCAAAAAACATCTGCTGACAAGTAGTGGGAAATACGCTATAATAGTTTTATACTCTTCTCCGGCGCGGACAAGCGCCCCATACGGAAAGGATTTGTTATGGAAACCACGCTTCAAATTCTGGCGGAGGAACTGAACCGCCCGGTACAGCATGTTGCCAATGTAGTCCAGCTGCTGGACGAAGGGGCTACGATCCCTTTTATTGCCCGCTATCGAAAGGAACTTCACGGTGCGATGGACGATACCACGCTCCGCACTCTGGAGGAACGCTTACGCTATCTCCGCAGCCTGCAGGAGCGGCGTGAGACCGTCAAAACCGCTATTCTCGAAAAGGGAAAGCTGACTGAGGATCTCTCGTCTGCCATTGATGCTGCTAAAACCCTGGCGGAAGTGGAGGATCTGTACCGCCCCTTCAAGGAAAAACGCCGCACCCGAGCCTCTATGGCCCGGGAAAAGGGGCTGGAACCCCTAGCAGAGCTGCTCTTTGCCCAGCAGCCGGATTGCCCCGCTCCCCTTGCCGCAGCCTCTGGATATATTAACCCTGACAAGGGCGTTGAGACGGCGGAGGAGGCCCTGGCTGGTGCCTCTGACATTCTGGCAGAGCAGATCAGTGACGACGCTGCCCTTCGAAAAAAACTCCGGGAGCTGCTGGCGAAACACGGCTCTCTAACCAGCACGGCAGCTACAGAGGAGGACACTGTCTACCGGCTCTATTATCAGTTCTCCCAGCCTCTTTCCCGGCTGCAGGGCCATCAGGTTCTGGCTATCAACCGTGGAGAGAAAGAGGGAGTTTTGAAGGTTCATGTGGAGCTGGACCGTGAGTTGGGACTTCGCACCGTCCGCCGCCATGTCGTCGTCCCTGGCAGCCCCGCCATGGAATTTGTAAAGTCCGCAGCAGAAGACGCCTATGACCGCCTGATTGCTCCCGCTCTGGAGCGGGAGTCCCGCGCCAGTCTCACGGAGTCGGCTTTTGAAGGCGCGATCGGTCAGTTCGCTCTAAACCTGCGGCCCCTGTTGATGCAGCCACCGGTAAAGGGCAAGGTTACAATGGGCCTGGACCCCGGCTATCGAATGGGGTGCAAGGTGGCTGTGGTGGACGGCACCGGCAAAGTGTTGGACACGGCAGTTGTATACCCCACCTATGGGGATCGGCAGCGGCGCGAAGCCATTTCTTTGCTCAAAAAAATGATCAAAAAGTATCATATAGAACATATTGCCATTGGAAACGGCACTGCCAGCCGAGAGACGGAGCAGATGGCTGTGGAGCTGATCGCCCAGGCCAAGGATGAGGGCGCTCGCGTCAGCTATATGATCGTCTCTGAGGCCGGAGCCTCCGTCTACTCCGCCAGCCCACTGGCCGCAGAGGAGTTTCCGGAGTACGATGTGAATCTGCGCTCCGCCGTTTCCATCGCCCGCCGCCTGCAGGACCCGCTGGCGGAGCTGGTGAAAATTGATCCCAAGGCCATTGGCGTGGGGCAGTACCAGCACGACTGCCCTCCCAAACGCCTGGATGAAGCTCTGGGCGGTGTCGTGGAGGACTGTGTGAACGCCGTGGGCGTGGATGTCAACACCGCCTCCCCCTCCCTACTGCAGCGGGTGGCTGGCCTTACCCCCACCACCGCCAAAAATGTGGTGGCCTATCGGGAGGCCAATGGCCCGTTTACCTCCCGCAAACAGCTTTTGAAGGTCCCAAAGCTGGGCCCCAAGGCTTTCGAGCAGTGTGCCGGCTTCCTTCGAGTACCCGAAAGTGCCAATATTTTGGACAATACTGCTGTGCATCCGGAGTCCTACGCTGCGGCGGAGCAGCTGCTTGTCCTCACTGGGCATACCCTGACAGACGTGCAAGCCGGACGTCTGTCAGAGCTTCCCGCTCAGGTGCGCGCCTATGGGGAGGAGCGGGCTGCCCAGGCCGCCGGCGTAGGGATTCCAACTCTTCGGGATGTGATGACGGAGCTGATGAAGCCCGGCCGGGACATCCGGGACGACCTGCCCGCCCCGATTCTCCGCACCGACGTTCTGGAGTTGAAGGATTTAAAGCCCGGAATGGTTCTCACGGGAACCGTCCGCAATGTCATTGACTTCGGAGTGTTTGTGGATATCGGCGTCCACCAGGATGGTCTGGTACACATCTCCCAGGTAGCAAACCGCTTTATCAAGCACCCCTCGGAGGTGGTTTCTGTAGGCGATGTGGTGAAAGTTTTGGTTCTGGAAGTGGATGAGAAGAAAAAGCGCATCAGTCTCAGTATGAAACAAGCAAAGGAGACGGTATGAACGGGCAAGGTATCATCATCGCGGTGGTCTCCTTTCTCTGCATCGGTTTATTCCATCCTCTGGTGATCTGGGCGGAGTATATCTGGTCCGCCCGGTGCTGGCCTGCGTTTCTGGTCGCCGGACTTGGATTTTTGGCCGCCAGCCTGTTGCCGGAGAGCATTCTGCTCTCCTCCGTCCTAGGGGTGCTGGGATGCAGCTGCCTATGGAGCATCCTGGAACTGCGGGAACAGGAGGAGCGGGTACGTAAGGGGTGGTTCCCCCAGAATCCCAGACGCAAGCCTCCTGCGGAGAGGAGGAATTCCTGTGATTTTGACCGTTGACCAAGTGGGCGATCTCCTGGACGAGATCGCGGAGAGCTTTCCCTCAGCCCTCTTTCAAGGTCTCAACGGCGGCGTCTGTCTACAGGAGGAAGCACTGCCGGACCCGGAGTTCCGAGAGGTGTATATTCTAGGGGAATACTGTCATGACTGCCTAGGGCTATACATCAATTTATATTATGGCTCCTTCGCGGCGCTGGCGGAGCAGGAGGAGTGGAACCGCGAAACCTGGCTGGAGGAGCTGCGCATTACCTTGGCCCACGAACTGACCCACCACCTGGAACATCTGAGTGGCCTCCATGCACTGGATGACCGGGACGCGGAGGAACTGGCCATCTGGCGGGCGGAGTACCAGGGAGATTCCTGATAAAGAGCGGTCGGGGTTGTCCTGCCTCCCTCCTGAAGCTCTTATAAAAAAGGGGCCCGGAGCTTAAAAGCTCCGGGCCCCTTTTTCCTCTTGGGATGAACCTCTTTCAAGCAGCGCGCTCTCGCCGGAAATAGGCGCTGCCGGCCGCTTGATGCCCAGTCACCCACAGCTCATAACTGCCATCCCGTGGAATCTCGATGGAATAGCTTCCGGTGGCCAAAGCTTCGCTATCAAAAACCGGTTCCCGGTCCTCATCCTCAATCACGCTGACATCCACGCTGCCCTGGTCGTTGACAATCTCCATCCGGATCACATCGCCAGACTCCATCTCCAGCAGTTGGAAGTCCGTACCGTTAAAGGCGGTATAATCCAACATCAGACTGCTCTCATCTCCAGTGCGGCTACCGTCAAAGTAGGAACCATGTTCCGGAAGCCAAGCCATCCACCACGCGGCAGCATACAGGCACATGGCCGCAGCCACCAACACAAAGCACAGTACCATCCCCGCCCAGTCATACTTGATTCTGCTGCCAGACCGAGCCGCCAGGAGTGTCTCCACCCCCAGGGAAATCAGGATCAGAGGCGAGGCCTTCACCGCCCACCGAAGATCCGCCTCCGGCCAGAACAGAGAGACCATCATCACCCCTCCGGCAACGATCAGCGTCGCACCCAGGGTAAGCGTCCCCACCCTGCGCTGAGCCGGCGCCTGCCTAATCTCACTGGTCTTTGTCATTGGGTTCCTCCTGTGTGGTCTCCTCAGGTGCGGCCTGCGCGCCGCTCTGTGCCGGAGGGACAAAGTCCGGAATATCGTCCTTCCGAGCCTTGGGTCCCCGGATAAACCACAGCCCCAGTAAAATAACCAGAATGGTCATCACCAGCCGGGGGACATCATAGCGCAGCAGACTGTACAGCCAGTCACCCAGGAACCAGTCACCCATCATCCACCACAGCTGATTCAAAAGCATCTGATACAGCAAGTAGATGCCGATCATCACCAGTCCCCAACCGATGACGCTGTGGCGGCGGCGCAGCAGCTCTGCCATGCGCTGGCTGTCCATCTCAGAGAGGCCGAAGAGATATTCATCCTGCGGTGCGGTGCCGTCCAGAATGCGGCTGCGGAGGTTATAGCTGTCAAAAAAGGCGTACAGCCACACCACCGGCAGGAAAAAAGCCACTGCGCCCAGCCCTAGAAAGCCGGCAATCGCCAGGATGACGAAAAAGCCCAGCAGCAGGGACACCCCCCGCTTCATATATCCCTGGTACATCTGCCCGCAGCCAGAGAGGCAAGAGGTGATAAATAAAAGCAAGCCTTGTTTCGGTCTCATGTGTTAGTTCCTCCTTGATTGGTATGCGGCCTGCCGCCGCTAAATGGTTCCAGAAAGCCATTGATATCATTCAGAAGCCCCTGTATGGAATCGTCCCACCGCTGGGGCATCTGCTGGATATGCTCTGCCACCGCGTTGCCGGTCTCCTGAAGGAATGCTCTGCCCGCCGATTCCCGAAGCGGGGCTCCGGCGCTGCCCCACAGCAGCGTCAACGCCAGCGCGACAGCGGCTGCGGCCGTTGCGTACCGGCTGGTCAGCAAACGGATGGCACGGAAGCGAATCCTGGGCCAAAGCCGGTCCTGACAGGAGTTTGCTGGGATCAGGAGCTCCGTCCCCGCCAGCAGGTCTGTATACCGCTGCAGGCACTGGTCGCAAAAGGCCAGGTGTTCCGCAGCTTCCAGCCGCGTCAGCTCATCCAGTTCCTCTCCGTTATGAATCAGCGATTCTAAAACGCCGTCACTCAGGTGTCCATCGTTACGAAATACGTCCATATCCCCCACTCCTTTCCAAGATCTCCCTCAGCAATCCCTTTCCCCGGGCCAGCTGGGTGTGAATGGTTTTGACCGGCCTTCCCAGGGCCAAAGCCGCCTCCTCCGGCGATTTTTCTTCCAGCAGACATAGCCTGCATACGGGTCCATAGGGCTCCCGGAGCTTCTCAATGGCAGAGCGAATCTCTGCTGCGCCACTTCTTTGCAGCGCCGTCTCCTCTGCGGCGGGCGCCTTCCCCGGCGGCATGGCCTCATCTCCCGGCAGCACCGCGTGGCGCTTCCACGCACTTTGCAGGTGGTCCTTGGCCTTGTTGGCGGCAATCCGGCCAAGCCATTGCCGCTCATATCCTAACGGCAGCTTTTCCTTGTGAAGGTAGGCCGAGAGGAACGTCTCCTGCGCCAAGTCCTCTGCCGCCGCAGCGTCCCGCGTCAGTTGAAAGCAGATGGTGTATACCAGCTTTTCATACTGAACGACCAGTTTGGAAAACTCTTCTTTTGTCATTCCGGACACGGCACGCCACCACCTCCTTCCGATCTGTTGTTCATACGATGCCATGGGCGGTATTTCTTCAAAAACTGCAAATTTTTTAAAATTCTTCCGTGGTATTACCCAATCTGATGAGTTTTTGCGGAAGCGCCGCGTCTCAACCCCATCAGGAGGAACTTGTCTTTCAGCCTTCCATCATATCAGACACGCGCACATTTTCAACCTGGCCTTTCCGAGAAAGTTATGTTATCATCATTGAAAAGGGAGGTGCTCTCATGCGCAGCTTGGCACATGCCATCGTTCGCTCTTTGGAATCTGGACAGGCCTTGGAACTTGTAACCGTTCTTACTGCCTCCGGCTCCACGCCCCGGGGCCCCGGAGCCATGCTGGCTGTTTTTTCGGATGGCACCGCCGTGGGAACCGTGGGCGGCGGAAATGTGGAATTTGAAGCCACAGCAGTTGCAAAATCACTGCTGCAATCTCAGCAGGACGCATTGCGGGAATTTCGCTTGATCCAGGGAGACGCTGCCAGCCTGGGTATGGTCTGCGGCGGCGATCTCACACTGCACTTCCAATATCTTTCCGCTGATGATGCCTCCACACTCGCGTTGTTTCGGGAACTGCTGGAGGCCACTGGCCAAAACCGGGATGTGTGGCTGGTCCGCCGCCTGGATAATGAGAAAGTCTCTGCCATGGACCTTGCGGACCGGGATGGTCCCCGGCATCTCCCGGGGCTCCCACTGGACCTGCTGGGGAATGCTCCTGCCCTGCGGGACGGCTGGTTTACCCTGCCGGCAGTGCGGGCGGGCCTCCTCTATATCTTTGGCGGGGGGCACGTCTCTCAGGCGCTGGTGCCCGTGGCTGCCACGGTGGGATTCCGTCCCTTCATTTATGACGACCGGCCGGAATTCGCAGCCAAAGCCCGCTTTCCCCAGGCAGCGGACACCCTCTGCGGCAGCTTTACCGCCCTCTCCCGGCACCTGACCATCACTCCTAACGACTATGTAGTGATCATGACAAGGGGCCATCAGGCGGATTTTGAGGTGCTGGTTCAGACGCTTCGCTGCGGTGCCAGATACCTTGGCTGTATCGGCTCCAGGAAAAAACTGGCTCTGTGCCGGGACCGGCTGTTGGCAAATGGTTTTACACCGGAGGAGTACGCCAGGGTCCACGCTCCCATCGGCCTTGCCATTGGCGCCCAGACGCCGGAGGAAATCGCTGTTTCTGTCACAGCGGAGCTTATTGCCGTCCGCGCAGGCGTGATTGCCTGAGCCGCTTCCTCTTGCCAAGAGCCTCATTTCATGATACAATCTGCAGCATTACGACGGAAACATGACAAAGACCGGAGGAGCTGTTATGGAGCGAATCAGCAAGGAAAACTACTATCTGAACATCGCCGAGACCGTGTTGGAGCGATCCACCTGCCTGCGCCGGCTCTACGGTGCGATCATCGTGAAAAATGATGAGATTATCTCGACCGGTTACAACGGTGCTCCCCGGGGCCGTGCCAACTGCTCAGACCTGGGCTACTGCTCCCGGGAGGCCATGAAGATTCCCCGGGGCGAACGGTATGAGCTGTGCCGCAGCGTTCACGCCGAGGCGAACGCCATCATCTCCGCTCCCCGGCGGGATATGGTGGGCGGCACTATTTATCTGGTGGGCCGGGATGCCAGAACCCATGCGCTGCTCTCCGACGCCACCTCCTGCCCCATGTGCCGGCGGCTGGTGATCAACGCAGGATTGGAGAAAGTCGTGATTCGCAGGACAGAGACGGAGTTTGAAGTGGTCCCTGTGGCTGACTGGGTTCAGGAGGATGACCTGTTGCTCCCCCGGGAACCTGAGATGGATCTGAACTCATAAAGAAAGGGAGAGCGTTTGCTTGAACACAGGACTTGTCACGTTCTATCATATCCACCACTATGGAGCCGCCTTGCAGGCTGCGGCCACGGAACGGGCGGTGGAATCCCTGGGCCACACCTGTGAGATCATTGACTATTTTGTCAACCAGGACAATGCCCTTTTTCGCCGGCCCACCGGTCTTGGCAGCACCGCCGCCGACGTTCATACCGCCCTGCATTACCAGGCTCTGCGCAGCCGGTATGAGCGGTTTGAGCAGTTCTCTCAAGAACATCTGCGCATCTCTTCCCACCGGTTTGGAAGCTTTGCGGAGCTGCGGGACGCGGCGCTGCCCTATGATGTGATTCTCTCCGGCAGCGACCAGATCTGGAACCCACAAATTTTCCCGGACGGCCGGTTTGACCCGGTCTTTTTCGGCGCGTTCTCCGACAGGCGGCACATTGCCTACGCCCCCTCCTTTGGAATTCCCCACATCCCAACGGATATGGAGGAAGAGCTGCGGGGGTACCTCGCACGGTTCTCCCATCTCTCTGTCCGGGAACGGCAGGGGCAAAAGATTGTGGCAGGAATCACGGGGCAAGATGTCCCGGTGGTGCTGGACCCCACACTGCTGCTCTCCGCGCAACAGTGGGCCGCGGCCGCCTCCGACCACCTGTTCACAACCCGTGGGACGTTCGGCCTCCAGCTTCCGGTGCCGGTGCCAAACGGCTATATTCTCTGCTACTGCATCAACAAGCCCGGGGCTTTGGAACCCTATCTTCAGGAGTTTGCCCGCCGCAGCGCTATGCCTATCGTGCAGCTGTGCGGTATCCGGCAAAAGGTCCACCCCAAGGCCCGCTGCGTGCTGGATGCGGGGCCAGCGGAATTTTTGGAGCTCTTCCAAAATGCCGCCTTTGTCTTTACAAACTCCTTCCATGGCACTGTATTTGCAGCCCAGTTTCATGTCCCCTTCTTCACCGCCGTATCTCCCGCAGAGCTGACGGACCCGGAGAGCTCCCGGACATTCAGCTTGTTGAGTCGGCTGGGGCTTGCGGACCGGATTGTGGGCCAGGGGAATACCGCAGATTTAGAGGCTCCTGTCGACTGGAAGCAGGCAGAGGTAAGGCTTTCAGAGGCCCGGGCAGCTTCCCTGGACTATCTGTGCGCTGCACTGGAGGGAACTCCGTATATCCAGAAAACCGCTGAGATAGCGCCGGACGCACCGCCTCGGTTGGCTGACCATGGCCACTGTACGGGCTGCACTGCCTGCGCCAGCGGATGCCCGGCGGATGCCATCTCCATGAAACGGGATCGAGAGGGTTTTTCTTATCCGGCAATAGACTTGGACAGGTGTATCCGCTGCGGCCACTGCACTGCAATCTGTCCCTTGCTGCGGGAACGGGAGCCCTCCCCCCTGCCTGCGGCTTTTGCCGCCTGGAACCGAAATGATCTGGTCCGGAAGGACTCCACCTCCGGCGGGGTCTTTACCACGCTGGCGGAATATATTTTGGAGTCCGGGGGGGTTGTATATGGCGCCGCCATGGACAGCCGCCAGCACCTGCGGCATATCGCATGCTTTTGTAAAGAGGACCTGTGGCGTTTGCGGGGGGCCAAATATGTACAGAGCGATCTTGGAAAAACCTTCCGCGAAATTCGGGAGGCGCTGAAAAAGCGGCCCGTGCTGTTCTCCGGCACCCCCTGCCAGGTAGATGGGCTGTACCGCTTCTTAGGCGGCAAGCCGGAAAACCTCACTACCTGTGACCTGGTGTGTCACGGCGTCCCTTCTCCCGGCGTGTGGGAGGCCATGGTTCATTCCATCGAGTCCCGCAAAGGCAAGCACCTCCAGACGGTACGCTTTCGCAACAAGGTGACTGGCTGGAAGGACAGCCATTTTACTCTGGTCTATGACGACGGTACAGTGGATTCCGCGCCTCTTTTTGCCACAGAATTCGGACGGGCCTTTGGCCGCGCGCTGTTCCTGCGGCCCTGCTGCCATCAGTGTGCCTATACGAACCTCAACCGTCCCGGGGATTTCACTCTGGGAGACTTCTGGGGCCTGCGCCCTGACGAGCTGGCAGAGCAGCAGGCTCAAGGCATCAGCCTGCTGCTGGTCAACACCGCCCGCGGCAGCTATCTCTTCGACCAGCTGAAACTGGACCGACAAGCATTTCCCATTGAGCGGGCTGTGGCGGGCAATCCCCGTCTTGCCTTCCCCCTGGCCCCGCCGCCAGACCGGGCCGCGTTTTTTGCCGCCTATGCCGTCGAGCCCTTTGACCAAGTGCGCAAGCGGTATTGCTCGGTGCCGCCCCTCCCGGTGCGGCTGGCCGGCCGGGTACTCTCCCCTGAGGTCAAGGCGAAAATCCGTCAGAAACTGCAATAAGATGGTTGCCGGACTTTGAGATTTGCGCCAGAAAGGACTTTTCTTTCTGTCCAGGCGACGCTCCGTTTTTTTAGGGGAACTTGAAGCGGATGGTTTCCTCGTCCACCTGCGGACACCCTTTTTTCCAGTGAAATCTGAAAAAATAGCCCCCATGCCTTCAGCATGGGGGCTCGTTTATTCACTGTCGTCATCCAGCATCCCAGAGGAATAGGCGGGGTGGGCAGTTTCCGCCGCTCCTTCCGATGAGCTGGATGGATGATCCTTAGCATGGGTACGCCAGCGTGAGGTATCAATTGGACCGCTCTCTTCAAAAAGATCGTAATAGTCCTCGTCCCGCAGCTTGGGCCGGCGGTGACGTGCAATTGCAGTGATCGTGGGATAGAGCACAATGGCGACAAGTCCTCCCGAAAACCCATTGTTGTAAAGATTCAGCCCTGCCACCGGTCCGCTGGTCTGCAGCACCAGGGCCGAGTGAATGAAACCCGCCAGAATTCCGTAGGGCCATCCGAAATGTCCGGCGATGGGAGCCAGCGTAGTACCGAAGAGCCCCGCCAGCTGCAGCGAGGGGTAATCCGGATGGTAGTGCATGCCATAAGCCCCCAAATAAACCCCCAGCATTACTGGCAGAATGTTCAGCACATGCTTTCCAAACGCAGAAAAACCCATGATGGTGAAAATGCCGCCCAGAGTCGGTCCGTTCAGGTCTCCACCCACTAAAAATACATAGGCCATGCCGATCAGCCCATTCACACCCATGTTGACCAACACCGGCCCACCACCAAACATCCGCAGGTAATCACTCGGCGCGCGGCCAGTGGTAGACAGCAGCCGGCGGTAGCCGGCCCAGACAGCCCAGACCGGCATCCCGGCAAAGAACAGCCCTGTCAAAATCAGTCCAACACACAAAATCGTCAAAACAATGGTGAAGGTCTCATTATACCCGGTTGCCCAATACAGAACAGAGTCCGGCTGGTCACCAAAGGCAATTAGCACCGGCACAATCATCATGGCAAAGAGTCCGCAGGCAAACCCCATATTATAGAGATTAAGTCCATTTTGAATCTTGTATGTATAGGCCGAGAGGGACGGCAGAATGAACCCCACCAGCACACCGGTCACAATACCAAGAAGCAGGTTGGCGTGGATGCTTCCCAGCGCCATATAACTTACCAGCGGTGAAAGAGATGTGGCAAGCAGTGCCACACCGGCATATTTGCCGAAGGGCTCCCGCTGGTATTTTGCGTATAGCCATGTGCCCAAAATAATGGGCCAAATATTGAAGATATTTTTTCCAAACAGGGAGAAGCCCGCCATGAGCCCGATCTCCACCAGAGTAAAGCCATTGAGTGCATCTTTGGAGAGCTTAATGATCAAAACGGAAATCAGCATAATCAGTCCGCAATTGATCAGTGTAGCGCCCACGCCAGCAATATAAACGTAATCTGTAATCAGCAAATCCTGCATGGTAACGATCCGGTATAGCCCCGGCAGAATATCGGCCGGATCATCCAGCAAAACTCCCAGCAGCATGAGTAAAATCGAAGCTAGAATGGTTCCAGGAATCATTTTTTTATATCGGTCCTGCAAGCGGCGCCCCCCTAATCGTCAATATTTTCACAATTCTGTCAAAAATAAAAGATGCTTTATTTTATTATAGGGGATTCCCAGACAACAGGCAAGAGGAAATTGATCCCCCGGCTAAAAATTCTGGTTCCTGCTTGTCTTTCTATAGGGGTTTGTTGTATCATTTTTCAAAGACATGAGGTGATGAACATGGATATTTCTATGAGGGCTATCGCCCATATTCAAAGTGAATTTCCCACCAAATTCGGGGTGCCGCGGCAAAGCGGACTGGTACCCTCCCTGGAGTCCACGGTAGTCTTTACGCCGGAATTTCGGAATTCGGATGCTCTTCGGGGGATCGAGGGTTTTTCCCACCTGTGGCTCATCTGGGTGTTTGACCGCTCCGCCCGGGAGACCTGGTCCCCCACTGTGCGGCCGCCGCGCCTTGGCGGTAATCAGCGAATGGGAATTTTCGCCACCCGCTCTCCTTTTCGGCCAAACCCCATTGGCCTTTCCTGCGTGGAACTGGCGGGGATTGAGACGACCCCGACGTGGGGCACTGTGCTTCGGGTGCGGGGCGCAGACCTGGCGGACGGGAGTCCGATTCTGGATATCAAACCCTATATTCCCTACGCCGACAGCCATCCCGGCGCGCTGGAGGGCTTTGCCTCCGTTCCCGCCGAGGCGCTGGAGGTAGTCATTCCCCCGGATCTCCTGCAGCAGATTCCCTCACAGCGGCTGGAAGCTCTGCGTGGCGTGTTGGCCCAGGACCCCCGTCCCCGCTATCAGGAGGACCCTCAGCGGGTCTATGGATTTGGCTTTGCAGGCATGGAGATCAAATTTTCCGTATCCGGCCAGCGGTTGACCGTGTTGGCAATCAACAGCTCCAGATAGCGTCTGGCATCCTGTCATCTCGCCAATATCTCCGCCCATGGCAGTGCCTGGGGCGCCCAGCCGCGGCCGGACACCCCAGGCCTTTTACGCAAAAGTTACTGCGGTTCCCGTCTTTCCCTCCAGGGCATCCAGGCACTTATCCAAGCTGGTGATGATGGCCCGCTTGCCGGGGTTTGTCCGGACAAATTTCATAGCCGCCTGCACCTTGGGCAGCATACTGCCCACGCCGAATTGTCCCTCCGCCGCATACCGAGCGGCCTCTGCCAGGCTCAGGTGATCCAAATCTTTCTCGTCTGGCTTACCAAAGTTGATGGCCACCTTTTCCACCTCCGTCAGGATCAGCAGCACGTCGGCATCCACCTCTTCTGCCAGCAATTCCGCAGCAAAGTCCTTGTCGATAACCGCCGCCACGCCTTCCAGGGTGCCGTCAGGGTTCTCCACCACCGGAATTCCCCCGCCGCCGCAGGTGATGACAATGGCATGGTCCCACAGCAGCCGCACAGCGCCAATCTCCACGATCTTCCTGGGTAATGGCGAGGCCACCACTCTCCGCCAGCCCCGGCCGGCATCCTCCCGCAGAACATAGCCCTTCTCCTGTTCCAGCTGGCGGGCCTCCTCAGCGGAGTAGAAGCCCCCAATTGGCTTGGTAGGGTTTTGAAATGCGGGGTCATTTTTATCCACAACCACCTGGGTGGTTAGGGATACCACGGGATAGTTCCGGTTTCGGGCAGCCAGGGCATATTTCAGCGCCTGCTGGATGTGATAGCCGATATAGCCCTGGCTCATGGCGCCGCAGACGTCAAAGGGCATGGGTGGCACCACGTCTCTGGCGGTTTCGCTGGAGAGCAGAATCCGACCCACCTGCGGTCCATTGCCGTGGACAATCGCCATCTCATACCCTCTTCGGCTGATCTCGGCAATATGGCTGGCGGTCTTGCGGACCACCTCCAGCTGCGCTTCGGCGGTAGGTGCGGAGTCCTTGGACTGGAGCGCGTTACCGCCCAATGCAATGACGAGTCTTTCCGGCATAAGGTGTACTTCCTTTCTTTGATGGTGGCCGTTCTTCCCGGCCCCTTTGTTTCAAAAGGAGTTTGTGCTGGCATGTTGATTTTATGCGCATTATGCGCGATGCGGCAAAACAGCTCGTGCTCTTCTCCGCTTTCAAGCGGCTTTCCCTTCCGATTTCTCTTGAAAAGATTCAGCTTTCTTCAAAAAAGGCCTTGCACTATCCTGCCAGTTGTGGTATATTGCATATATTGGAATGGTAAGGTGTGGAGTGGACCCGGTGGTCCGCTCTTTTTATTGGGCATTTTGCCGCTTTTAAAATTTGTAAATCTTGTCAGAATAAGGGAGGTTCCCCTGTGAAAAAAATCACCGAACTCACCGCTGAGCTGGCGGCCCCCGTGATCGCGGAGCAGGGCTGCACCCTTTGGGACGTGGAGTATGTCAAGGAAGCTGGCACCTGGTATCTGCGTGTCCTGCTGGATAAGGAGGGCGGCGTGGATATCCTGGACTGCGAGGCCATCTCCCGGAAGCTCTCAGACCTGCTGGACGAGGCAGACCCCATTGAGGGCAGTTATACCTTAGAAGTTGGCTCCGCCGGTGCGGAGCGAGCGCTCAAGCGGCCCGCAGACTTTCAGCGGTATCTGGGCAGTCCCGTACTGGTGAAGCTTTACCGGAATCAAGACGGCAGTAAAGAATTTGCCGGCACGCTCCATGCCTATGATGCGTCCAGCGGCGATGTCACCGTCACCGTGGGTGGTACAGAAAAAACCTTCGCCAAAAAGGATGTGGCCCTAGTCCGCCTTCGGGTGGAATTTTAGGTGCCGTTTTTGGATTTTCTAGTTTTAAAATTTATGATATCTTAAGGAGACACAACCGATGAAAGGCAAAAAGCAGAAGGAGCCCGCGGGCATGAACCCTGCGGAGATCTTCACCGCTCTGGCTCTGCTGGAGAAGGAGCGGGGCATTCCCCAGACCTTCATGATGGAGAAGATTATCCAGGCCATCACCACCGCTTATAAGCGAGATCATGACGGCGTGGAGAATGTCATTGTGGATGTAGATGAGGCCCATCAAACCCTGCGGATGTTCGTCCAAAAAAATGTCGTGGATGAAGAGGACTATGTGGACCCTATCAATGAGCTGACGCTGGAGGAGGCCAAGGCGATTTCTGCCAAATACGAGGTGGGTGATATCGTCAACATTCCCGTGGACAACACGGAATTTGGCCGGATTGCCGCCGGCAACGGCAAGCAGGTCATCATCCAGGGCCTGCGGGAGGCTGAGCGCGGCATGATTTATGATGAGTTTAACTCCAAGCAGCATGAGATCCTCACCGGCGTTGTCACCCGGATTGATCCCAATACCGGCAACGCATCGCTGCGCATCGGCACCGGCTCCGAGACCACGGAGGCTCTGCTGATGTCCGGTGAACAGGTGCCTGGCGAGGAGCTGTCCGAGGGGATGCACGTGAAGGTGTATGTAGTGGATGTCCGCCGCTCCACCCGCGGCCCCCAGATTCTAATTTCCCGGACTCATCCGGGACTTGTCAAGCGGCTTTTTGAGCTGGAGGTACCAGAGATTTATGACGGCATCGTGGAGGTCCGCTCCATTGCCCGTGAAGCCGGTAGCCGCACGAAGATGGCAGTCTGGTCCAACGATGAAAACGTGGACCCCATTGGTGCCTGCGTCGGCCCCAGAGGGCAGCGGGTAGCCAATATCGTTGAGGAACTCCGGGGCGAGAAGATTGATATTATCAAGTGGAGCGAGGACCCCGCCGCCTTTATCGCCGCCGCCCTGGCTCCTGCAGACGTGGTGGATGTGTGGATGGCGGACGAAGGCAAGGCCTGCCGTTGTGTAGTACCGGACGACCAGCTGTCCCTGGCCATCGGTAAGGAGGGGCAGAACGCCCGCCTCGCCGCCCGTCTCACCGGCTATAAGATCGACATCAAGCCCGCAAGCTACCAGGAGAGCGAGGAGGCCTCAGAGCCGCCCGCAGAAGAGACTCCGGAAGAATTTTAAGAGAAAGGCGGCCTGACCATGCCGAAAGTAAAGAAAATTCCCCAGCGGCAGTGTGTGGGCTGCCGGGAAATGAAGGATAAGAAGTCCCTGCTCCGGGTGGTTAAGTCCCCGGAAGGGACCATCAGTCTGGATTTCGGCGGCAAGAAGCCCGGGCGGGGTGCCTATGTCTGTCATGATGTAGGCTGTCTGAAAAAGGCCCGGAAGAGCCGCGCTCTGGAGCGGGCTCTGGAGACCGCCATCCCGCCGGAGGTCTATGACGCCATGGAAGCGGAATTAGGAGGGACAAATGGACAGCCATAAGATTCTCTCCCTTCTGGGGCTTGCCCTTCGGGGCAACCATCTGGCGGTGGGCGAGGAACCGGTGGAAGCTGCCGCCCGGGCAAAGGACGCCCGGCTCTTGCTGTTGGCTTCTGACGCAGCGGATAATACCCGCCGTCGGACCGTCCATTTTTCCGAGGCCGGCCAATGCCTGTGGCTGCGGCTCCCCTTCACCAAGGCGGAGCTGGGAAGAGCGGTGGGCCGAACCTCGGCCGCCCTTGTAGCGGTGACGGATATCGGCCTTGCAAACGCAGTGGCAAACCGTTTGGCGCAGTTGGATGAAGATCAATACGGCGAAGCTGCGGAGCGGCTGGCGCTGAAGGCCAAGCGGGCCGCAGAGCGACAGAGTGAACTGCGGGCCCACGAGAAAAATGTCCGCACCGGCAAATATCGGCCGAAGCCCCGGCGGACACCGGAGGACTCCTCCCCCCAAGTCGAAAAGTCTCCGCCCGACCGGCGGCCCCGAAATCAGAATCGTTCCCGCCCCAGGCGCGGCAGTCCCACACGGTCTCCCCATCCCTATGCCCACAGCCGCCCGGTGAAAAAGGGCAAGGGGTCCTTCCGCAAACGTGAAGACTGATTGCGAGAGTACAGGTATGAAATTTTCCCAGCCCTTGGGTTGGAGCATAACGAGGTGTTTTGATTGGCGATTGAGAAATACAGAGTGCATGAGGTGGCGAAGGACTTCGGTCTTTCTACAAAGACGATCACCGAAATCCTGACGAAATACGCCACGGCGCCCAAGAACCATATGCAGGTTCTGGACGACCATGAGCTGTCCATTATCTTCGACTACCTGACCCAGCATAACCAGGTATCGGGCATCCAGGTGATCTTTGCGGACACCTACCAGGAAAAAAAGAAGGAGGAACCTCCCGCAGTCCAGCCGGCGCCCCAGTCCCCGGCTCAGCCCAAGCCTCAGGGCCAGAAGGCGGCGCCCAAGCCACAGTCTCAGCCCGTCCAGCAAAAGGGCGGCGAGGCTCCCAGGCAGCAGCCTGCCTCCACACAGCAGCCCGCCTCCCGGGTTCCCCAGAAGAAAATTGTGGACACCCGCAAGGGCGGTGATGTAAACCTGGCAAAGTACGACGAGCGGCTGGAGGACTTAGGCGGCCAGCGGGGCGAGCGGATGCAGCAGCGCGGCGGCAAAGAGAAATTCCGCAGCAATCAGCGCAAGAGCGGCATGACGTTCTCCAACAAACGCCGCCAGGATGAGGCGGAGAAGATGCGCCGGCTGCAGCTGGAGATTGCCAAGAAGGCCCCTCTCAAGGTCCAGATCCCCGATGAAATCAGCGTGGGCGAGCTGGCCAGCCGCATGAAGAAGACCGGCGCCGAGGTGGTCAAGTGCCTGATGAAGAACGGCATCATGGCCTCTCTCAGCCAGATCATCGACTTTGACACTGCCGCCATCATTGCCGAGGAAATGGGCTGCAAGGTGGAGAAGGAAGTGGTCGTCACCATTGAGGAAAAGCTCATTGACGCCCATGAGGATCGGCCGGAAGACCTGGTCCCCCGCGCTCCCGTGGTGGTAGTTATGGGCCATGTGGACCACGGCAAGACCTCTCTGCTGGACACCATCCGCAACACCAGCGTTGCCTCCGGCGAGGCCGGCGGCATCACCCAGCACATCGGCGCCTATCAGGTCCAGGTGAACGGCAAACCCATCACCTTCCTCGATACGCCCGGCCACGAGGCCTTCACCTCTATGCGGGCCCGAGGCGCCATGATTACCGACATCGCCATTTTGATGGTGGCGGCGGACGACGGCATCATGCCTCAGACTGTGGAGTCCATTAACCACGCCAAGGCCGCAGGCATCCCCATCATTGTCGCCATCAATAAAATTGATAAGCCCGAGGCCAATCCGGACCGGGTCATGCAGCAGCTGACGGAACACGGCCTGGTCCCTGAGGACTGGGGCGGTGAGACGATCTGCTGCAAGGTCTCCGCCAAGAAAAACCTGGGCATCGACAACCTTCTGGAGATGGTGACACTCACCGCTGAAATGGAAGAACTCAGGGCCAATCCCAACCGCGCCGGTCAGGGCACCGTGATTGAGGCGCGTCTTGACAAGGGCCGTGGTCCGGTGGCAACGCTCCTGGTGCAAAACGGCACGCTGAAGCAGGGCGATATCATCATTGCCGGCACCGCCGTAGGCCGCGTGCGCACCATGCTAGACTATAAGGGCAACCGGCTTACTGAGGCCGGTCCCTCCGTCCCCGTGGAAATCGCAGGCCTCTCAGAGGCTCCCACTGCAGGCAGTCCTTTCTTCGCTGTGGCCGACGAGCGTATGGCCCGGGAGCTAGTGGAACAGCGCAAGGCTGAGGAGCGCGCCAAGGCCGCCGCGCCGGTGCAGAAGGTCTCTCTGGAGAATCTGTTCGATCAAATCCGCTCCGGCGAGCGCAAAGAGCTGGCCCTGATCGTCAAGGCCGACGTGCAGGGCAGCGTGGAGGCTGTGAAAGCCTCCCTGGAAAAGCTCTCCAACGATGAGGTGAACGTCCGTGTCATTCACGGCGGCGTGGGTGCCATCAACGAATCCGACGTCATGCTGGCCTCCTCCTCGGGCGCCATCATCGTGGGCTTTAACGTCCGGCCCGATGCCGCCGCACGGGACGGCGCCGCACGGCAGAACGTGGATATGCGGATGTACCGGGTGATCTATGACTGTATTGACGAGATTGAGTCCGCCATGAAGGGCATGCTGGCTCCCAAGTACCGAGAGGTGGTGCTGGGCCATGCGGAGGTTCGTCAGACCTACAAGGTCTCCGGCGTGGGCACTGTGGCAGGCTGCTATGTTCAGGATGGCAAGATCGTCCGTAACTGCTCTGTCCGGGTGGTCCGGGATGGTATCGTGATTCATGAGGGGCATCTGGCCTCCCTCAAACGGTTCAAGGACGACGCCAAAGAGGTCGCGGAGAACTACGAGTGCGGCATGACCGTGGAGAAGTTCAACGACATCAAGGAAGGCGACATTATCGAAGGCTATACCATGGAGGAAATTCCCAGATAGTCCGTGTCCTTTCCCCCGCAAACAGTTGCCGTCGTCTTCCAGGTTCGCAGCGCCGCCTCCTGCGTTAGCAGGTGCGCGTGTTGGCATTGCAAAATCCCGACGTGAAGCGAATTCATTTCACCTCATGCCGGCCTCATTCCAAGGGCTCTCATAAAAACAAAGTGTTCGCGGGAACAGGCGGCATCATCGTGGGCAATACTATGGAGGAGATTCCCAGGCAATGCGACTCCCTCTTAAATTTGAAATTTATGCGCACAATAGGGGCGGCGACTGCGTCGCCGCCCCTAGCGATTTTTCCGCACTCTGGAACGGGAGGTTCCCACGAGCCATGTTGTCCTGCTGGCTGCCGACCATTCCCTGCCGCTGTATGGCGCCGGGATGCGCCCCCCTTCTCTCCAGCATCTGCAAGGTATACCGTTCAAATTGGGGTCCGTAGCTTGGAGGAAAACAGTTACTATTGAGAGGCTGTCCAGGATCTGTCCCTATCCATCAAACCTGTTCCGTATGAAATCAATTGAGAACCCGCCGAGGTAATCTGGCTGATTTGCGGGCGTATCTGGCAGGAGCCTGTGTCCCCGATGAAAGTGGAACTGTGAAACCTGTGAGCCGACTCCATTCAGGTCCGCCGCTTTTCCGGTGCCCTGAAGGATTTCGACCTGGAAACTTTGAAACAGCTTTTTGAGACGTATCAAACCTGTCTCACCATTACCATCTGACTGGGGCCCACCGCCCCGGAAAGGAGCGACTATGTCAAGCAACCGAATCGGCCGCATCAACGAGGAAATCCAACGGGAGCTCAGCGGCCAGCTCCGCCACCTGAAGGACCCTCGAGTCTCCCAGGTGGGCATGGTCTCCATCACCCGGGTGGACACCACCAGCGATTTGCGCTACGCCCGGGTCTATGTCAGCGTCCTGGACAAAAATCAGGAAAAAGATGTATTAAAAGGCCTCAAATCCGCCGCCGGATTTTTGCGGCGGGAGCTGGGCCGGACGCTCCAGCTACGCTACACGCCGGAGCTACAGTTTATCGGCGACGACTCCATCCAGCATGGCGCTCATATTCTAGAGCTACTGCGCCAGGTGGAGCGGGAAACCCCCATCAGCACGGAGGAAGAGGAATGACACTCACTGTTTCCAAAGCTGCGGATCTGCTGCGAAGCATGGATCATGTGCTGATTCTCACTCATGTCCGTCCGGATGGAGATACCGTGGGCTGCGCCGCTGCTCTGTGCGCGGGATTGCGGGCTTTGGGCAAGGCCGCGTATCTGCTGCCAAACCCAGAGTTGACAGAGAACTCCGCGCCCTACTTTCTCCCCTACGCCGCCCCTGCCGATTTTGCGCCGGAGTATGTAGTTTCCACGGACATTGCCTCTGTAGGACTCTTCCCGGAGAATGCCAAGTCCTATCTGGGCCGGGTAGACCTGGCCGTGGACCACCACCCCTCCTTTGAGCACTTTGGCAAAGCCAACATCGTCCGTCCGGAGGCCGCCGCCTGCGGCGAACTGCTTTATGACATCCTGGCCGAGCTGGGGCCCATTACGCCAGCCATTGCCCTTCCGCTCTATGTGGCGGTATCCACTGACACCGGCTGTTTTGCCTATGCCAACACCACCCCTCATACCCACGCAGTGGCGGCGGCATTGATGCGCACTGGTATTGACTACCGTGCTGTCAACAAGACCTTTTTCCGCACGAAGAGCCGAAAGCGCATGCAGCTGGAGGGTGCCATGATGAACGGCTGCGAGTTCTACGACCGGGAGCGGGTGGCGGTTTTGTCGGTCCCCATGTCCCTCATGGAACGCTTTTCCGCCACGGAGAGCGATGCCGAGGACCTCAGCGCCCTAGGTCCCCAGATCCAGGGGGTGGACTGCGCCGTGACCATGCGGGAGCTGCGGCCGGACGTGTGGAAACTCTCACTGCGCACTGGCCCGCGGATCAACGCAACCGAGGTCTGCCAGGAGCTAGGCGGCGGCGGCCATGCGGCGGCGGCCGGATGCACCGTGGAATCCTCTTGGGACGAGGCCAAGCGGCGGATTCTTGCAGCCATCTCCCATCATGCGCCGGACTATGAAAGCTGAGGGCCGCGATGCCTGATGGAATTTTGATCGTCAACAAGCCTGCCGGGTGGACCGCGTCGGAATCCGGTCTTGTGGAACACAGTGCCGCTGCGCGGCCCTGTTTTTCCTTGCGACTGGTTCCTCCTTTTCCGCGGCAAACCCGCGGCGCTGGGCTTTGCCGCGGAGAACAGGGGGGACTGGAATGCCTGATGGAATTTTGATCGTCAACAAGCCTGCCGGGTGGACCAGCATGGATGTGTGCGCCAAGATTCGGGGCATCCTCCGGGAAAAGCGGGTGGGACACGGCGGGACCTTGGACCCCATGGCCACCGGCGTGCTGCCCGTCTTTGTAGGGCAGGCCACCCGAGCTGTGGAGTTCGCGGAAACCAGTCGGAAGGAATATGTGGCTGGGATGCGGCTGGGCCTTGTAACCAACACCCAGGACACCTCTGGCGAAGTGCTGGAAGAGCGCCCCGTCGCCGTGTCCCGGGTCGATGTGGAGGCGGCCCTCTCCCGCTTCCGGGGAGATATTTTACAGGTGCCCCCCATGTATTCCGCCGTTAAAATCGGCGGAAAAAAGCTCTATGAACTGGCCCGGAAGGGACAGGAGGTAGAGCGGAAGCCGCGGCCAGTCACCATTTATGAGTTGGAGCTTTTAGAGCAGATCCATGCAAGAGATTTTCTTCTCCGCTGTGTCTGTTCCAAGGGCACTTACATCCGCACCTTATGTCATGACCTGGGACAGGCCCTGGGCTGCGGCGGAGCCATGTTCTCCCTGTGCCGCACGATGGCGGCTGGTTTTTCTCTGGAGCAGGCCGTCTCTCTGGAGGCCGTCCAGTCTCAAGGGGACTCTCTGCTGCTTCCCACAGACAGTTTGTTTACCGCCTATCCCATTCTGCTGCTTTCTTCGGAACAGACGGAGAAACGGGTCCGCTGCGGCAACCCCATCTCCCTTCCCGGCACACCGGACGGCACATACCGGATCTACGGGCACAGCCGGGACTTTCTCTGCCTGTCCCGGGCGGAGAAGGGGACACTCACTTCCATCAAGAACTTTTTTGGAGCGTAATACTATGTCCGCAAAGGAAAAAGTCATTGCCCTGGGCTTCTTCGACGGAGTCCATCTGGGCCACGCCGCCCTGCTGCGGCGCACCGTGGAGGAGGCCGCCCGCCGTGGTGTGGCCTCAGCGGTATTCACCTTTGACCGTCCTCCCAAGGAGGTGGTCACAGGGATTCCCTGTCCCCTCATCAATTCCCCCCAGGACCGGGCGGATCTGATGCGGCGGCTCTATGGCATTCAGGAGGTCATCATGGTCCCCTTTGACCAGGAGATGATGACCACCTCCTGGCGGGATTACATCACTGAAATTCTGGTGAAGCGGCACCATGCCATCCATCTAGTGGCAGGACATGACCACCACTTCGGGCATAAAAACCAGGGCTCACCGGAGCTGCTGATGCAGACCTGTGCGGAGCTGGGCCTGGGCTGCGATATCATTCCCAAGGTGGAACTGGGCGGCATCACTGTCAGCTCCTCCTATATCCGGCGGCTTGTGGAGTTGGGTCAGGTGGAGCGGGCGCACCGTTATCTGGGGCACCCCCACACCCTTACCAGCACTGTCCGCCATGGCCGGGGCATTGGCTCGTCCCGCCTTTTCCCAACCGCCAACCTCGTGATTCCATCCCATGTGCTGGTACCCAGCCACGGCGTCTATGTGACCCGAGTCACCTTGCCGGACGGCTCCGCCTACCCTGCTGTTACCAATGTGGGGACCCGCCCCACTGTAGACAACGGCACCGACGTGACCGTGGAGGCCTGCCTCCTGGACTTTGATGGTGACTTATACGGAGAGACCCTCCGCCTGGAATTCTTCCGGCATATCCGGGATGAAATCCGTTTCGACTCCCTGGAGGCTCTAAAATCTCAAATTGCCGCTGACGCAGAGACTACCCGACAGGCCTTTCTTTCAGGGAATTTGGAGGGTCCTCCAAACTAAGCGTGGTAAATGATTACCGGGCGGACACTGTGTGTCCGCCCGGTAATCATTTGCTTGCACAAAACAGTTCTATCCTGGTGCTATCACGTCCAGGCACTCTTCCGAACTTGGCCAGGCTCCGAAAAGCTGATCGTGAAAAGTGGACACCGGTCCACACTCTCCCGCTTCGCGGCAATTTACCCCGCCTCCTGTCTTGCGCTAAGTGCCGTCGAAGTGCTGGTTCCCCGCCAAATCGCGTCTGCGGACGCAATGTTCTGTGACGATTTTCCCTCTCTTTTGTGGGACATAGCGGGTTCCTGGAAAGCCCGAAAGCCGTCAGACCAGCAAGGGTCTGACGGCTTTCTTCATCATACTCTTTTCAGCAGCGCAGGTGTCCGCTCTGCCCACTTCAGCAGAGGAAGTCCCAGCAAACAGCACACAGCCAGCTCTCCGATTCCTACCGTAAATGCATTCAGACCGTAGGCGGCCCAAAAGCTCATGCCCTCCGGAAAAAACCAGGCGATTTCTGCTCCTACGATCACCGCATTGCAGATGACCGGCGGCAAAGGCGCCAGATAGCGGTTTTTCAGCCGGGATGTCCACAGGGCCGCCAGCAGCGTGGCCACCGTGCCGAACACCCAGTCCATCACCATGGGAGAGCCTAAGAGATTCGCCAGAAAGCACCCGATTGTCAGTCCGGGAATGGCTGCCGGGCAAAGAAAGGGCAGCACCGTCATTGCCTCTGCAATCCGGAACTGTACCCCCAGATACTGCGGGATTGGCAGTAGCAAAGTCAAGCCGGCGTAAATACCGGCAATGATGCCAGCCAATGCCAGCTGGTGGGTGGAAAATCGGGAATGAGACATAAAAAAAGACCTCCTTCAAGTTGTCGGAGGCGTCAAAAAATGTGCAGGGTAAGGCCCGCACAGCCTCCATTTTTTTGTTTAGAGAACGATGGACCCATCTGGTTCATCGAACGAACGCCCCGCCAGGAGCGCTTGGACAGGGAGATGGCACCTGTCAGTATTATGATAGCAGATACCGGCAGGAAAAGCAAGAAAAAGCGGAAGCCAATGGCTTCCGCTTTTTTAGCTATTCTGCTGGTACAGAGGCGCCGTCCTCCGTCACCACGATACAGCTGAGCTCTGTAGTACGGTCCTGATTCAGCACCGGTCCCAAAGGATAGTCAAGCACGTCGTAGAGAACATGCTCAAAATCCTCTTGCCCCATCGCATAGCCGATGCCGATTACGCCCTCCTCTGGGAGGTTGGCATTGGAGTAAGGTTTTCCTTCAAAGCCTTCCAGCGCGTCTCCAACGATCTCCTCCGGCAGATAGACCACGGCGGCAAACACCACATTGCCGTATTCCACCCAAGCCTCCGCTGCATCACCGCTTATGGCCTGTGGGGCATCGGATATCTCGCCGGATAGCTGGGACTCTGGAGCTGGCGGAGCACTGGGATCTAGTGTCTCCTCACTCATGATCTCCCGGCCTGCAGACTCCTCTGCGGAGCTGTCTCCTGAATGATCCTCCACGCTCTGATGGTCGCTTTTTGCAGGCTCCTCCCCGGCTGTTGCTTTCTGCATTGCAAAGGGAACCACCGCAGTTGATCTGTTGGCTTCATTTGTCTTTGCCAGATTCTCCTGCGCGTTCTCTTCCTCGCTGTCCTCTTCAGGCGTTTCCATCCGCGCCTCTTCCTGCACGTCTGGAACTCCTCCTGCAGGATCTTGTGCCGCAACGGCAGCCGTATCTGCGGTAATCTCGCGGTCCTGACCGAGCCCCGGCAGGTTCGCCAGCAGAACTACAATCGCGCAGCAGGCAGCCATAGGCAGGGCTGTCTTGACCCAGAGGGCGCGCCTCCTTCTCCGTGGGGCCGTGCCAGCCTGGATCACTGCGCAAACCGATTCCGCAAAGCCACTGGGCACCTCAACATCCTCGGCCTCCGGAAAGGCCGCGCGAATCGCCAGCGCATCCTCCACATAAGCCTGACATCCCGGACAGTTCTCAAGATGCGTCCGGACTTGAAGCATCTCCTGGGGTGAGAGCTCTCCATCCACATACAGATCCAGCAGAGCCGCATATTCCTCACAGCTTTTCATCTGCAGCCCTCCTTTTCTGTCTTTTTAGACGCTCCCGCTGCGGAAAAGTTCCCGCTCTCCAGCAGGATTTTTCTCAGCCGCTTTCGGCCCCGGTTGATGCGGGACTTGACAGTTCCAAGGTCTATGGAGCAAATTTGGGCGATTTCGTCATACGTACACTGATGGATTTCCCGCAGGATCAGCACCTGCCGGTATTCGGGAGGCAGCGCCGCCAACCCAGCCTCAATCTGCCGCCGCAGCTCTGCCCGCTCCGCCAAGGCATGGGGGGAAGGACTTTTGTCCGGCGGCTCCGGACTGCTCTCCTCGTCGTCCAGAGAGGGGCCGGCCATCACCTGATGCCGTCCCTCCCGCCGCAGAATATCCACACATGCGTTGGAAACCAAGCGGTACAGCCACGTCGCAAAGCTGGCGTCTCCCCGAAACGCGGGCAGGGCCTGCCATGCGGCCAAAAACGCCTCCTGTGCCGCCTCCTCCGCGTCCGCACTGTTGCGGCACATGCGGCTTGTCAGAGAGAACACCCGCTTTTCATACAGGCGGACAAGCTTTTCAAAGGACTCCTGATCGCCATTCCTGGCGGCGGCAATCCATCGTTGTTCCTCGTTCATCTCAAGTCACGCTTGATTCCTTTCGTTACTTGGTAGACATCCTCCAGTGTGTTCATGCGGACGATCTGCTCTTTATAATAGCCGGCATGAGGCACTCCTTTGAGATACCAGCAGTAATGTCTTCGCGCTTCTAGCACCGCTATCCGCTCTCCCCGAAGCTCCGCCGCCAGCTCAATCTGGCGCACAGCAGTGTCACACCGCTCGCTAAGAGGCGGCAGCGGTGGGATGGGACGGCCTTCCAGCACCGCTTTGGCCTGGGCAAACAGCCAGGGGTTTCCAAAGCAGCCCCGGGCAATCATCGCCATATCTGCCTTGGTATGCTGCAGGATGCGGGCCGCATCCTCCGGCTTCCAGATGTCGCCGTTGGCAATCACAGGGACGGACACTGCTTCTTTCACCTGCCGAATGCAGTGCCAGTCTGCATGTCCCCCATAAACCTGAGCCCGAGTACGCCCGTGGACTGCCACAGCGGAGACTCCGGCCGCCTCCAGCGTTTTGGCAAACTCCACGCAGTTACAGCTCCCCGCGTCCCAGCCTCGTCTGAATTTCGCAGTCACCGGCACGGGGACGGCCTTTACCATGGCCTCCACAATCCTTCCCGCCTTGTCCGGGTCTTTCATCAAGGCGGCGCCGTCGCCATTGTTCACAATCTTCGGCATGGGACAGCCCATATTGATATCAATGAGGTCCGCACCGGTGGCCTCCAAAGCGATCTGGGCGGCCTCCGCCATACAGACTGGATCGCTGCCAAAAATCTGCACCGCGCCGGGATGCTCTCCTGGAAACTGCCGCAGCAGGGTAAATGTTTTTTTATCGTGATAGCACAGGGCTTTAGAGGAGATCAGCTCGGTACAGGTCAGACCCGCGCCCATTTCAGCACAGATTTGGCGAAACGCTGCGTCTGTGACTCCCGCCATGGGCGCCAGCGCCAGTCGAGAGGGAATCTCCACGTTGCCGATACGCATGGGTGTGCCTCCTTCCATGTCAACGGGAATAGTGTAACGGATTTTCCCGGGGATTGCAATCAAAAATCGTGTGCTTTTTCCGCCTTTCCAGTCCGCCGCGCCGGATTGCGACGGGATTTTCTCAGATCGGGCGGTAAAATAAGGAAAACACACGTTTAGGAGGGACAGGCTGTGGAACACGGTCCAATCATAGGAGAGCGGCGGCAGACAACATGGCTGCTGGAGGGCGGAATCCGTTTTTTCCTGGCAGCGGCGTTGACCGCCAGCCAGACTACCGGAGGGTATGCTCCTTTCGCCCTAGGTCTTGTGGCGGCGGCAGGTCCGGGAATTCCGGGTGCGGCCGCCCTGGCAGGCACGGCTGCAGGCAGCTTGTTATTCTTAGACTTTGCGGAGGCGCTACCCCATCTGGCGATCGCCATTTTAATTCTCACGGCCGCCACCTCCTTCCGGGGCAGCTCCTTTCTGGGAAGTCCCAAGGCGCAGGTCCTGACCGCCGCTGGCCTGACTCTGGCTGTGCAGGGCATTTACGTCGCCCAGTCCCTCTCCCCCCTGGAGCATCTGACGCCATGCCTTGCTGCGGTGGGCCTGACTGGTGCCTCTGCCTGGTTTTTCCGCCCGCTGCTGCAGCCGGATGGAGAGCGCCCTCTCAGGGACGGGGTGCTGTTTCTCACGGCTGCGCTGCTGCTGGCCTTCATGGACCTGACGCTGCTTGGCATCTCCCTGGGCCGCGCGGCGCTGTGCACACTGCTGGCCTATGCCGCCTATGACCAGGGGCTGGCCGCAGGCGCCGCCATAGGCCTTGGCCTTGGGTTGACGGTAGACCTGTGCACTGGCAGCGGCAACGGACTTTTTACTGCGGGCTTCGGTTTTGCGGGACTGCTGGCAGGCAGCCGACAGGGGCATCGCCGTTCCACGGCGGCGGTGGCTTTTCTCCTCGCCGTTCTGGCTGCCCTGCTGCCCGCTGAGGAACCCTTTTCCCAGCCGCTGCTGGTGGAGGCTCTCTTGGGCATGGCTGTCTTCCTTTTGCTACCTGGGCGTCTCTTTGGCGGCAAGCGGGTGAAGCGGGCGGAGCCTGCCTCCCAGACAGGAAATCAGCTGAAGGAACGCCTGAATAAAGCTGCCGGTGCGCTGCGAGACCTCTATGACAGCATGGGCCGCAGCACGCCGCCCTCTACAGAGGAGAATCCCGCCATTGTCTTTGACCGGGCAGCGGAACGGGTATGCCGCGGCTGTGCGCTTTGTACGCTGTGCTGGCAGAAGGAATATACCGGCACCTTCAATGCCCTAAATGACGCAACCCCCTATCTTCTGGAGCGGGGGCGTGCCATGGCCAAGGATTTTCCACAGTATTTCTCGGACCGCTGCATCCACCTGCCGGATTTTATCACTGCGGTAAATGGGGAACTCTCCGCCTATCTGCTGCGACGGCAGTACCGGCGCCAACTGGAGGAAACCCGCCGCAGCGCCCGGGGGCAGTACGCCCAGCTCAGCGAGCTGCTGACTGCCACCGCTGCCGGCTTGGGGGAATCCGTCCCGGCCTCCGGCGCGGCAGGGATTCTTACCCGGGAGCGGGAGTCTGCTCCCCCCTGTCAGGTAGGCGCCGCCCTCCGTCCTAAGGAGGGAGAAACCGTCTGCGGCGACACGCTGGTGTCCTTCCAGCGGGAGGATGGCCTCTGGTGTCTGCTGCTGGCGGATGGCATGGGCAGCGGCGAGCCTGCCCGCAAGGAGTCCGCTCTGACCTGCCGTCTCCTGCGGCAGTTTCTGGAAGCCGGCATTGAGCCGGAGGCGGCTCTAAAAACCTTGAATGCCGCCATGGCCCTCCGTGGAGCGGAGACGGGCAGCTTTACCACCATCGACCTCTGCGCCTTCCAGCCCTCCACGGGTGAAGCCGCCTTTTATAAGTTCGGCGCCGCACCCAGCTACCTCAAAAAGGGCGGCACCGTCCGGCGTGTGACCGGTGGAAGCCTTCCAGCCGGGCTGCGGGGAACCCCGGCATCCCCGGATGTGACGACTGTCCGCCTGGAGCCCGGCAGCTTCGCGGTGATGATCAGCGATGGTGTGGCGGACCCCAGCCGAGACGAGTGGCTTTTGGACCTGCTGGCCGGCTGGGAGGGCGAGGACCCCCAGGTGCTGGCAGGGCTCATTTTGTCGGAAAGCATCCGAAGAGAACACCTTTTAGACGACTGCGGCGTGCAGGTCTTCTACCGTCCACTGCCGGAAGAAAAAAATGGCGTGAGACGGGTATAGAGGACTGGGTCCTGCGGCAAAATGGATGTATCAACGCAGCAGGAGGCATTTGACAATGGTGAAAGGTATTTCCAGACGGGTTGTGGTCATCGACTCCCCGGACCAACGTTTCTTTGAGCAAGCGATCTTTATTGTCCGCAACGATGCAGCTGGAGAGGGCATTACCTCTCGGGAGCTGGTGGAAGAGGCCCGCCGGGTGGCCCGAAACTATGCCAGCGGAGACCACGGACGCTTCAGCCGCGTCTGGCGGAATCTCTCTCCGGCGGTCTACACCCTGATGGGCGCGGCCGCAATCGGGCTGATATGGCTGATCGTGGCACTGATATAAGCGCCGGGATATGGAAAGGGCCTCCCGTCTGATGGTTTTATCAGATGGGAGGCCCTTGAGTCAATTCCAGGTCTGTACTTTTCTGAGAATTCATAGTCCGTAGTGAATCACAAACCTATTCTCATCCCTTGCCTGCAACAATAGCGACTTCAGAGGGGTCAGCTTCTCCACCCCGTCTATGTCCGCCAGAATCGAGGGAACGGCATCCGGCGGGATCAGCGTAATACCACAATACGCCAGCCCCTTTTCCGGCCGGTCCAGAGTATGCCAGTAGACATTGATCCTCAAATCTGCGAAAAGCCCTTCCAGGTCCTCATCTGGAACGGAAATACACCCATAACGTTCCGGCTCATAGGTGTCATACCGTTCCCCGGGGCTTGGCGCTCTTTCCATGATACCAAACTCATGTTTTGCCATCATTACTCTCCCGTAAAAACACCTCATAATCGTTCTTTATATTTCATGATACTGTGTTGGTCAGCGTACACAGTTACCACGTTCAAAGACCGGTACGGGCATGGCGAACTCTCCGCCAGGTGCCGGATACTTTTACAGCCTGGAGAACCAGTTGCTGCGTCTAAGCGCAGCCCTATGGGGTGAAAATGCAGGTGCTGTCTGTCTGGGAGGAGGCAGAATCTGCTCTCTGCGGTAGATGTCCCGGAGCCGCTCCCCCACTGCCTCCAGACTGCGGGTCTCTGCTACGCAGCGCCCCGCCGCTGTCAGGTCCGGAAGCGTCTTTTTCAAACTTCCATCTACTGTCTGTTGAAATCTGTCTATATTCAACTTTTTGTATACATTTTTTCCGTCTTCCAGCCACCCCTCGTAGACCGGGATATCCCGCAGCACAGTGGGAATCCCGCAGGCCAAGGCTTCTAAGACCACGATTCCCTCGGTCTCCTCATGGCTGAGAAAGGCAAACACATCTGCGCCGCAGTAGGCCTCCCGCAGCTGTTCCCGGTCCACATAGCCAGGAAACATCACGTTGTCGGGAGCGGCATCCAAGGCGTCGTTGATCTCTCTCGGCAGCAGCCGTGGGTCTGTCCACCCAAACCAGAGAAACCGAACCTCCGGCATCCGGCGTGCCAGCTCCAAAAAGTCCAGCAGCCCCTTGCGGGCGATGGTATGTCCCACGGAGATCACCACCTTTTCCTCTCCCAAACCATACCGCTTGCGGAATGAAGCCCGCAGCGCCGGGTCCGGGTGGAAATATGCCGTGTCCACGCCATTGGAGAGACTGTATACCGGTTTGCGGATTCCATAGCCCGCCAGCAGATGGCTGGAATACTCCGTAGGGGTAATCACCACATCCCCCAGGCCATAGCAAAAGGTGATCCAGCGGCGGAACAGCGGCGCCAGCAGATCAGAACCCCGGAAGGACTTTCGGAAATCCTCCATGGTGGAATGTCCGTACCAGACCACCTTTTTTCCCCGCAGGCGAGCGCCCAGCGCGGTCAGGACGGAGTCTGGCAGAACCGTATTGATGTGGACGGCGGCGGTATCCGCGGTCCAGCGCTCCGTCACCGAAACTCCGCATCTGTCCAAGCAGGACTTTTGGTGGCGGATTGCCTGTCCCACGCCGCTTTTCCCAACGACCTTTTCTCCGCCTGTATAAATGTAAATCCGCATCGTTTTTTCTCCTTTATTGCAGCAGCGTCACCAGATGCTGCCATACCACGGTCAGCCCCAGGCTGTATAGAGCAATGGCAAAGGGCTTGCCCAGCAGGATAATGGCTGTGTACTGCCGCCAGCTCATCTCCGTCGTCCCTGCCAAATAGCATAGGAAGTCATCCGGTGCTACAGGAAGAAAAATAGCCAGTGCAAACAGCCGTGCAAACCGATTGCGTTCCTCTGCCCATCGGCTGTACTTGGCAATGGTTTTTTCGGAAAACAGCATGGTCAAAAGGGGTTTGCCGCAGTTACGCGCCACCGCAAAGGCCGCCAGAGAACCGATGCAGATCCCGACATAGTTATAGACAAAGCCCCACACTGGTCCAAAAATCAGCACCCCTGCCAGGCACCCGATGCCGCCCGGCAGCACCGGCACCACCACCTGCACCGCCTGGAACAGAATGAACAGGACGACGCCCACTGCGCCACAGCTGTGAACCAGCGCTTGCATCTGCTCCTGAGAGGTCAGTACCCCCGTCCTCCATCCCCACAGGGCCAGGATGACGCAGGCCACAAGACCTGCCAGAGAAAGTACCTGGAGAGTCATTCTCTCTTTTGTCATGCGGACACCTCCTGCCTGCCTCCTCCGTGGTGGGCCATCTGACTGAGGTAGATGCTCTCCATGTGTTCCGCAAACGCGTGTATAGAAAATGTCTGCATAGAGCGCCGGGCCGCAGCAGACATTTCCGCCAACTGCTCCGGCTGACGCCGGATCTCCGTCAGCTTCTGCTGAAATTCCTCTCTATCACGATACTGCCATCCGTTCTCTCCTTCCCGGATCACTCCGGCAAGACAGGGGTCCGCGCGGCACAGCGCCGGCACGCCGGCAGCCAGCGCCTCAATATAGGTGAGGCCCTGGGTCTCGCTGGTAGAGGCACTGACGAACAGATCCCCCAACTGGTACCAGTCCGGCACCTGGGCAGGGGGCACCATGCCGGCAAACACCACCGCCGGCGCTGTTAATCCCAAGCCGGCCGCGATACCTTCCAGCCGAAGCTTGTCCGGTCCGCCGCCTACCAGCAGCAGGGTGACAGGCGCCTCCCCCATGGCAGCGCGGAGATGCAACAGCTCTTCCAAATTTTTTTCTTCCGCCAGCCGTCCCACACTCACCAGGATCAGATGCTCCTGTGGAATATCCAGGCTCTGGCGCAGTACTGCCTGTCGGATGGGGTCCGTTTCTCCGCTGAAGCGGTCCAAATCAATCCCCGAAGGAACTACAAACACCGGCCGGCTGATCCCATAGCCCTGCAACAGCTGGCGTACCTTGACAGTCGGAGCAATGAGGCAATCTGTCTGTGCCGCCACCCAGCGGGAAAACATGGCCACCGCCTTCTTCCCAAAACGGACGCTGGGTGAGAAGTAGTGGGTGTAGTCCTCGTAAACCGTGTGATAAGTATGCACCAGTGGAACGTCCAAATATTCAGCAATCCGGCGGGCCAGGAAAAAGGTGGAGAACTCGCACTGAGAATGCACCACATCCGGCCCCCAGGCCACCAGTTCCTGAGTCCAGCGCCGCACCATAGGCGTGCGCAGGCGGGCGCCTGGATAGACCAATCCTGCCGGAACAGAACCAAGATAGGTCACACCATCCTCTGTCCAGGAGTGAGTCGTCTGGGACAGCGTCAAAATCCGGACTTCATGTCCCCGTGCCTCCAGCCCCCGCCGGAGATTCTTCACGGAGGTGACAACGCCGTTCACCGCCGGAGAATACCAATCAGTTGTGATTAAAATTTTCATGGAGGGTTCCTCCTTATCTGCTTATCATACGATGCAGCGAAGACCATTTCTTCAACAATCTGCTTCCTCGCCTTATCTGTATTATCTATAATAGTACAGTTGATACAGTTTGTCAAGATACTGTTAAGGAAAATATATCGTTTTTTCTGTTGTTTCTCTATCGAAACTCCGTGAAATTCTGATGAAATCTGTGTGTCAGGCGGAAAGCAACACCCAAGTTCTATTCTGTCTCTCTCACCACCCGGTTATAAGTGCGAGCCGTCAGAATAAAAACCAGCGCATAGACGATGCAGAACACCGCCAGCGTTCCGCCAGCGCAGGCGGCAAAAAGGGGTGCGTTCTGTAGTCCGAAGAGCTCTAGCATCCGGCAGAGCATGGGGGATGCCGCCAACAGATGCAGCCCTGCCATGCCCAGCGGCAGGAAAAATACCAGCAGAATCTGACTGCGGATGGAGCCTCGGACCTCCTCCGGTGTCATACCTACCTGCTGCATGATCCGATAGCGGTCCCGGTCCTCATAGCCTTCTGAGAGCTGTTTATAATAGATGATCAGCACCGTGGCCAGCAAAAACACCGCCCCCAAAAACAGTCCCAGGAACAAGAACCCTCCGTACATCACAGCGTACTCCTGTAGCATCTCCGCAGCCTCGGCAGTGCTGAGGGCGTTCTCCGCCGCACGTTGTGCCGCCATCTGCTCCAACCCGAAATACAAACAGGCGGTGGTCGACACCGTCACCAGCACCATGGTGGAGAGAATACAGATGTTGGAAAGTCCTGCCGCGTTCTGCTTCATCCGGTACAGCATCCCAGATACTGCGGTGAAGTGCCGCGTCTGATAGTAAAAATTGTGGTTGGCCCGCAAGGCCTTGAGCAGGGCGATGGAGCCGGCGGTAAAGATGCAGTATGTCCCCACCATGACCAGAAGCACTGCGCCGAAGAACCATACCATGGCCTCTACCGGGTCCTGAATCGTGACAGCCAGGCCGTAACCGCCGGCCAGGGTCACAAGCCCCACGAGCGCCAGCAGGCGCTTTGTTTTTGGTTCGCGCTCCCCGGTCTGAGCGGAGCGCAGCAGTTCCACCGGCCGGGACCTGTGCAGGCGCGCGAAATTAGCCAGCAGCGTCAGACCAAAGAGGATGATAAACAACTGCACCGTCTCCCACATGGCCCGGCCGCTGAGATGCACGGTGAATTCCATAGGAAACCGGATCATTCCCAGCAGCAGCGGCGGCACCAGATAGGATAGCACCCCTCCCGCTACCAGTCCCAATCCCAAGGCCGCCAGCGCACAGTACAGCGTCTCCCAGAGCATCACCCAGGCCAGATGTCTCTTTTCCAGACCCAACACGTGATAGAGCCCTAGCTCCCGATGCCGCCGTTTCATGACGAAACTGTTGGCATAGAGCAAAATAACCGCCGCGAAGATCCCCACCACGGCGCAGCCAATGCTCATCATGGATTGAAGATATGCCGCGCCGCGCACCGAAGCCAGCGTCTCCGTCCCCGCCAGAAAGCGCAGCACGTAATACATCCCTACGGTGCCGCCGCAGGAGATGAGATAGGGGCCGTAAAACCGCCGGTTTCTCGTCAGGTTCACCAGAGCCAGCCGAGGAAAGAAGCTATACTCACGCATCCTGCTCCCCTCCCTGAGTAAGTCCCGTCAGAACGTCAGAGATGCGCCGGACCTGGTGTTCCCGACTCTCTCCCTCCCGAAAGAGCTGATGATAGACCCTGCCATCCCGCAGAAATAATACCCGGCCGGCGTGGCTGGCGGCCTCTACCGAGTGCGTAACCATCACAATGGTCTGCCCCTCCCGGTTAATAGCCTCAAACAGCTCCAGCAGCCGCGCAGAGGCCCGGGAGTCCAGGGCTCCAGTAGGCTCATCTGCCAAAATCAGCTCCGGCGCCGTAATCAGTGCCCTGGCCACCGCCGCGCGCTGTTTCTGTCCGCCGGATACCTCATAGGGATACTTGGAGAGCAGCTCCGAGATTCCTAGACGCTGTGCCAAAGGCATAAGCTTGCGCTCCATTGCAGCGGGCCGCTCCCCTGCCAGCACCAGCGGCAGGAGGATATTATCCCGCAGGGAAAAGGTATCCAGCAGATTGAAGTCCTGAAACACGAATCCCAGATGAGATCGGCGGAACGCCGCCAGCTGTTTCTCCCGGATGGCAGAGAGGGACCTGCCGCCGAGCAGTACCTCTCCCGCTGTGGAGCGGTCCAGTGCTGCTAAAATATTCAGTAATGTGGTCTTGCCGGACCCGGACTCTCCCATAATGGCCACATACTCCCCCGGCTCCACGGTAAAAGACACATCGGCCAGGGCCTGCACCTGGTGAGCACCAAAACGGGTCGTATAGGTTTTCTGTAAATGCTGCACATCCAATAACGGCATCATGCGGCGCCTCCTTATATGATTGTATTGGTGTATTACGTATCTAGTACAATAGCACAGAAAAATTCCTCTGTCAATCCCTTCTGAAAAAAAGCGGAGGAATTGCTTCCTCCGCCTCAGACCGTGGATTCAGTTGTCTCCGGCGGACAGCGCCGCGCCGGAGGGTTTTGTCCGGAGGACCTCTGTGTCGTCGGGATTGGCATGCCAGTCGGGAGAGCGGGTGCCGTCCCACAGTCCCGCCAGGGACTCCTCCATCTCCTGAACTGCCTGCTTATACGCCTCCTCAGAGAGGGTCCCGTTTTCCACCGCCTCCGCCAGACGCTTCGATTCCCGTTCCATGTAGGCCTCGTATTCCGCGGCGGCCTGGGCCTGCATGGCGGTAACGGTGCCATGGCCCGGCACTTCTACAAGCTCGATGCCGCCGGGAGTCTCCACTTCCGCCACTTTCGGGGCCTCCTGCTCAAGAGCCGCTAGTTCCTTGTCGGTCATGGGTTCTGTAGGCAGGCCGGCAGCCTCCACCAAGGCCCGGGCGGCCTCAGGATCGGACTGACTCGCATCCAGAGGCAGGGTAAACATGCAGCCCACCACATCTTCCCGCATGGTAATGGAGCCGTCCTCCGCCACGGAGAACTCCTTATAGGAAGGCACAAAGCCCTGATACACCGCCAGATACACGGTGCGGTCCGCAAACAGCTGGATATCCTGCGTGTCCAGCAGGTAATAGGCCACTCCACTCTCTAGGAAGGAGGCGCAGCTGCCATCCAGAGTGAACACGTTCACAGCATGGGGCGGATAGCCCTCCGCCAGAGGCGTAATGGTGAAGGTACCACTGGCCGACACGTCGTAGTTCTCATCCGTCAGGGGCGCACCGTCGGTCCGAGCCACGGATACCACGGCGTAAGTACGGCTCTCCTCCACGTCGCCGCACCAGTTGGAGATACCCGTACCGGAGACCAGGCCCCCCAGAGTAACCGTGTACTCTCCCGCCTGAGCGGTCTCGTTCAGGACCAGCGCCTCATCCCCGTCAAAGGCCTGAGCCAACAGCGGGTCGTCGATCTCTTCCGCTACCTGGGCGGGACTGAGCCACAGCACAGCTGCGGACACAGACAATGCCAGAGCGGCCACGGCGGCGGCAAGAGTTACCGCCAGCTTGCGATGCTTAGAAAACGTCATGGTCATCTTCTCCTTTTCCTGATTCCGGGCGCGGTCCTGCAACAGCTTGATGGTCCGCGTCTCGAAGTCGTCGGAGAAGGGGATGTCGTCAAAGGCCCTGCGATAGGTTTCGCGGTTCATGAAATCTCCTCCTTGATCAGCCGCCGCAGCCGTTCCCGGCCGCGCGCCAGGCGGGTGCCCACCGTGGGGGCAGGCACGCCCAGCAGTTTTGCGATCTCCTTGATGGAATACCCCTCATAATAGTGCAGGTACAGCACGGCACTGTACTTCTCCGGCAGACTGCGGACCGCGGCCAACAGCCCGCTCTCTTCCGTCTGTACTCCGGTGGCCTCTTCCAGAGGGACATTCTTGCGGGCCGCTGCCCTTTGTATGTCGGCGGCCCTGTGAAGGGTGGTGCGGATCAGCCATGCCTTCTCGTGTTGTGCGTCCCGAAACCGAGGGCTTGCGGTCAGCAGACGCAGGAATGCCTCCTGCACGGCGTCCTCTGCGTCGGCGGGGCTGTGCAGGCGGGTGCAGGCCAGCCGCAACAGCATGGGGCTGTATTCCGCCACCAGGCGGCTGATGGAATCATCGGTACCAGATGGATACACGCAGCTCTCACTCCCTTCACTGAGAACACGAACCAAGGCCGGCAATTTTTTCGGCCGGCAAAAATAAAAAGGGACCGCCCTCGGGCGGTCCCTTCCTTGATGGCGGCAAAATAGCAGGACAAACTGATTTCCTGTCCCCTTTCCTGAGAAGCCGCTCCGAGTATTCTTCTCAGTGTTTCTTTCGCAGCAGCGCCAGTACGCCGGCCAGAATCGCAAAGTCCGCCAGGTTGAAGACATAGTGCCGCAGCGGACCCGGCGCTTTAGGGAAGTGGACATAATCAAAGACCCGCCCATGGCAAAGCCGTTCCCAGAGGTTGCTGGCGCCTCCGCCCAGTAATAGTCCCGCACCCACGGGGTTTCGGCCACGGCACAGCCACACCCAGGTCAGGCACAGCCCCGAGAGGGCCGCTACCGCCCGCCGTCCCACGGGAAGGCCAAAAGCCGCGCCCCGGTTCCATAGGGGCTTAAACTGTATCACGCCCCCGGCGGAGGCAGGGTGGTCCCAGAGAAGGCGGCGGGTCAAGGCGCAAAGAGCTGCCACCACGGCGGCAATGCCACCTGTCAGCACTTCGATTCCTCCTCTCTTCGGGCTTTTTCCAGAGCGGCCCGCAGCGCACCGCTTTTGAGACGGCGGTTGTTGCTCTCCAGCACGCCGGCAATCTGGCCCTGGACGTGCTCCATCTCCTGGCGGAATGCCGATGCGGAGAGCCGCAGCGCGCCGTGGCCCAAAATGATCAGCTGCTCTGGGCCGTCGGAAGTGGCCACCTTCACCCGGTGTTTCCTGCCGATTTCGTAGGTAGCCCGCTCGATATAAGCGTCGGCGGTCTCCGCCTCTTTCGTATAGACCACGTGGATGTTGTGGTACTTCTCCACGCTGCCCTGTCCGCCCTTGACTTTGTAGGCGTCAAAGACCGCGATAACCTCACACTTTTGAAAGCCCTGGTAGTTGCACAGCAGATCGCACAGGGCCTTCCGTGCGGCATCCAGATTCTCCCGAGCAATAGCCTTCAGCTCGTCCCAAGCGAAGATGATGTTGTACCCGTCCACCAGCAAGTACTCCGGGCCGGACGCCTGCTCCCGGATGGTCCGGGCCGCGCCCTCCGCCACAGGGCGCTTCGGCTCCCGGGGCGGCACAAAGGCCCGTCGCTTCACCGGGCCGTAAGTCCGCTCAAAGATGGCCCGCAACTCCTCGTCCTGCTCCAGTGTGCCCGCGTAGGAGCGCCGCTCCCGGGGAGCCGGTTCCTCCGGATCTTCCTCCTCCGGCGTGTCCAGGGCGAGTCCGCTTTCCAGGTGAGCGGCGGCGCGCACCTGGTCCCAGGGCACGGAGTAGCCACCGCCGTGGGCGCAGAATACGGAGTCCGCCGGGTTCTCCACATCCCGCTCCGGGTCGTAACCGGCGGCAGCGATCACCTCCTCCGCACCGGCGCAGGGGCGATACCCCCCCGGCTGGCACAAAAGTCGTCCCTGTCCCCGGGTATAGGCCGCCACCTCCCGAGCATAGCCCTGCATGGCTCCTACCGGCGCCACGCCGGTCAGCACCGCCGTCCCTCCTCCGTCCAGTTCCGGCGGGGCCGTCTCCCCGTTCATCCGCTGCAAATCGCTCATGGCCCGCCCCACCTGCTCCGCCGGCAGCTCCAGGCGGAACTCATACCAGGGCTCCAGCAACACGCTCTCCGCCTGCATGAGCCCCTGGCGCACCGCCCGATAGGTGGCCTGGCGGAAGTCGCCGCCTTCCGTGTGCTTGTCATGGGCACGGCCGGTCAGAAGCGTAATCTTCATATCCGTGATGGGGGAGCCGGTCAGCACCCCCGGGTGCTCCCGCTCCGCCAGATGGGTCAGCACCAGCCGCTGCCAGTTCAAATCCAGTACGTCTGTTGGGCAGGCGGAGGCAAAGTGCAGCCCGCTCCCCCGCTCTCCGGGCTCCAGTAGGAGATGAACCTCCGCATAGTGACGCAGCGGCTCGAAGTGGCCGATGCCGATCACCGGGGCAGCGATCGTCTCCCGGTAGCAGATAGTGCCGCTGCCAAAGGCCACTTCCATGCCAAACCGCTCTTGGATCAGGCGTTGGAGAATCTCCAGCTGTATCTCTCCCATCAGCTGCATATGGATTTCCCGAGTCCCCTCGTTCCAGAGAAGGTGCAGCTGGGGATCTTCTTCCTCCAGCTGCCGCAGACGGCCCAGGGCTGTATAGGGGTCCGTACCGTCGGTCAGCCCTACCTGATAAGTCAAAACTGGCTCCAGTACTGGCCCCTCCCAATCGGCTTCAAAGCCCAGCCCGTCTCCCGGGCGGGTATGGCTCAACCCGGTTACGGCACAGACAGTGCCCGCCGGAGCCTCCTCCACCGTGTGGAACTTGGCGCCGGAGTATACCCGCAGCTGGTCTGCTTTTTCCGTCCAGGAACACTCCTCCGAATCGTCCGGGCGTTGGTTGGTCAATAAGTCCTTCACCCGAAGCGTACCGCCTGTGACCTTGAGGTAGGTGAGACGATTCCCCTGGGGGTCCCGGGCGATCTTGAAAACCCGCGCTCCGAATTCCTCCGGATACCGGGGCGCTGACGCAAAGCGGCTCAGGCCCTCCAGAAAAGCGTCCACCCCCTCCACCTTGAGAGCGGAACCGAAAAAGCAGAGGAAGAGCTTCCGCTCCGCCACCAATGCCGCAACATCCCTGTCGGAGACCTCTCCGGTCTCCAGGTACCGTTCCAGCACCGCCTCATCACACACAGCGGCCTCCTCCGCCCAATGGGGTGTGGTCAAGTCCACACAGGCATCGTCCAAGGATCGCTTCAGATCCGCCAGCAAGGCTCCGCGCTTCGCCCCTGCCAGGTCCATCTTGTTCACAAAGATAAAAACCGGCACACCGTAGCGCTCCAGCAGCCGCCACAGCGTCCGGGTGTGCGCCTGGACACCGTCGGTACCGCTGATCACCAAAATTGCGCAATCCAGCACCCGTAGCGTCCGCTCTGCCTCGGTAGAGAAGTCCACATGGCCGGGGGTATCCAGCAGCGTCATCGTCCCCCACGGCAGCGAGAGCTCTGCCTGCTTGGAAAAGATCGTGATACCCCGCTCCCGCTCCATGTGATCGGTATCCAAAAAGGCGTCCTGGTGGTCCACCCGGCCCAGACGGCGCAGGGCGCCGCTCTGGTACAGCATAGCCTCTGACAGTGTGGTTTTACCCGCGTCCACATGGGCCAGAATCCCCGCCACCAGTCTCTTTTGCTTCATGCGTTCCTCATCGCCTCTCAAAACAGTTTGTCAAACATCCACAGCACCCCGTAGATAAGGGGCTGATGCAGCAAATATGCCACCAGAGAGTGCCGTCCCAGCGTTGTCACCAGCGGGAGCCTGAGTTCCCGTCCCTCCCCCTCCGGCCGCAGGCGGTAGAGGAAGTAGCCCGTCCAGAATAGGAACAGCCACGGAAGCAGGGAAAAATAATCCGCGGAGAAAAAATCCGGCCCCGGAAACCCCAACAGTGCCGTGAGGGAATTCTGGTACCAGTCCGCCGGCAATGTCAGCAGCGCCGCACCCTCAAAGCCCAGATATCCTTGGTTAACCTCCCGCAGCAGAAAAAACAGGCAGAAGCTGCCCGCAAGGCCCGCTCTGGCGGGCAGTCGCCGCAGCAGCGGGTCCAAAGGAATGGTCAGCAGCGCTGCCGCGCCCAGCAAAGTCAGCACCCCCCAGTGGATAGGGCTGCCTGCCACCTGGGAGACCGCGCTCACCAGCGCCCCTCCGCCCAGGGATAGAAGTCCGCGCCGCAGCCGGTGATGTCCCAGATGAAAACAGTAGCCAGAGAGCAGAATAAACGTCCAGCAGATGCTCTGCTGCCAGAGATGGGCGCCAAAGGAGCGGTACCATGCCCAATCCTGCCTAAAAAGATAGACCAAATCCCAGCAGGCATGATAGACCATCATACTGACCAGTGTCATGCCCCGCAGCGTGTCCAGTCCAGGGCGACGAGTGCTCAGATACCCCACGGCAGTTCCCTCTCTCTTGAAAAATACGATATTATCCTACCATAAGCGCCCATCATTTTCAAGAAAAGGTGTGAAATTGCCCAGTTTATCCTATGGTGCATAAGCGGTCCTCCGCAAGGTAGAATAAGGGCATTCATCATATGAGGAGGATTTTTATGTCAGCATTCATCACGCCCACTGCCCTGGAGGAGTTTGCCCAGTATCTGCGGGCCGAGGACCGCAGCTCCGGAACCATTGAGAACTATCTGCGACATGTCCGCACCTTTTCCAAGTGGCTGGGAGAGAGGCCAGTCACACACGTCAAATGCGCGGAATGGAAGGAATTCTTGCAGCAGCAGGGCTACAGTGCAGTCACAATCAACTCCATGCTGGCCAGCCTAAACCGATTTCTGGATGTTGCGGGCTTCGGGACATGCCGGGTCCGGCCTCTGCGGATTCAGCGACGGATCTTTCAAAAACAAGAACGGGAGCTGACTCGGGAGGAATATCACCGTCTAGTGGCCACCGCCCGAAATCAGGGGCGAGAACGGCTGGCCCTTCTTTTAGAGACAATCTGCGCCACCGGCATTCGGGTGTCAGAGGTCCGGTATATAACCGTAGAGGCAGCTCGCACAGGGAGGGCGGAGGTCAGTTTAAAGGGAAAAATCCGTACGATTCTTCTCCCAGGTAAGCTTTGCAGAAAGCTTTTAAAATACGCAAAAGATCGCAAAATCGCCTCTGGTGAGATATTTCTCACCAGAGGCGGGCACAGCATATCCAGAAAACAGATTTGGTCGGAAATGAAGTCTGTCTGCAGTGCAGCAGGTGTGGCTCCAACCAAGGTGTTCCCTCATAACCTGCGGCATCTGTTCGCCCGCACTTTCTATCAGGCCAGCCGGGATGTGGTCAAGCTAGCTGATATACTGGGCCACAGCTCTGTGGAAACCACTCGCATCTACCTGATCTCTACAGGTGAGGAGCACGCTCAACAGCTGGAACAGCTGCGCCTGGTCGGATAGCAGACAAAATAAAAATATTGTCTGAGTGGCAGGAAAGCTTAAAAATCCGAATAGTGTCAAAATAAAAATTTTGTTACCATTCGGATGCTGTGTTTGATACATAGGCCACAACTGTACAAGGATTTTACCACAACTTTTATAATAACACAAGCACGACAACCTTATTCAGGCAACTCAAAATAGACCGGTCAAACCTAAAATTTGAGCGGTCTGAATGTGTATACACTTAAGGCGGCATTACAGGCTAGGTAAGAAGGAAAAATATGCAAAAATTTTTACTTTTCCAACAAGCCTCTCATCAATAGCAGACAAAATTTTTATTTTGTCTGCTATTGATGGCTGATTGGAGCTGTTCAAGAAACAGTCCTAGGCGCACAAAGAACAAGGAGGAAGTGACCATGAAAAGAGTACTTACCATTCGCATGGGGAGCCTGTTGACCGCTTTGGCTATTTTATTCTCTCTCTTCCCCATTCCAGTCGCCGCAGTGGAAGCAGGCTGGATTGACCAAGCCCAAATGCCAGAGGATTATGCCGAAGACGCCTCGACGGTTACTATCAACTCCGCCGAGGAGCTGGCGTGGCTTGCAAAAACAGTAAATGCCGGAACCACATTTCAAGGCAAAACAATTGAACTGACTAGCAATATCGACTTAGGCGGTTCCCAATGGGTGCCGATTGGGACGAAATCTCACCCGTTTCAGGGCACATTGGACGGCAATGGAGCTGTCATTTCAGGAATGCAGGTCTCCAGTGACTCTGGCGGACTGGCTGGGTTCTTTGGCTATGTGCAAGACGCCGAAATTTATGATCTGGAACTGAGCTCTGCTGTCCTTACCGCCCAGCAGACAGGCATCCAGAGGGCGGGACTTCTGGCCGGCTGGGTCGTTGGGTCCACAGTCAGCGGCGTCACAGTTAGGGATAGCAGCATGGAGGTTACAATCTCAGGGGCAGCGCAATTTTCCAGTTTTGGTGGTTTAGTGGGTCTGGTGGATTTCTCTGAAAGTTCCGGCGGCAGTTCTTCCGAGATCAGTGGCTGCAAAGCCACCGGAATCACCATCTCATACGCTGGCAGCGCCGATACAAGTGCGGCTTATACGATAGATCTTGGTGGTTGGGACGGATCTGCAGAGTTCTATCTTCCTGTAAGTCTGGGCGGCCTTGTGGGTGCCCAGGGAAATCCTTATCATGACAAATATAGAGGTGCATACGGCTATCCAACGTCCATGGATCACTGCAAGGCCGAAGACCTCACTGTGACCCGGACCGCAGGCGACGGTTCTCTGCTTGAGGCCATCGGTGGCATGATCGGCAGTGTGCAGACAGCCGCCTCAGTGGAAGATTGCTCAGTGGGTGACCTGGTTGCTGACTTGACAGCAGAGATTCCCTCTACATCTCTTTCGGATGCGATCCTTGCGGGACTTTACCTGGGTGGTGTCGCTGGAATCTTTGATGGAGACTCCACCATGCTCCGCTGCAGTGTCATCCATGGTGAGGTGGATTCCAGTGTCACCGGCGGCCATACAGATGACAGCAAAAACAGCGGCGGCTTTTATGGCGGTCTGGCGGGCATGTTAGGCGCTTCACCCGGAAAAACCTCCGACACAAGAAACCCGCAGCATAATCATGGCCTGGGCTCCACGTTGAAAGCCTGCTACAGCGAAATACATTTTGAAGTGACCGCCGAGGAGTCGGTCCGTTATGTCTCCTCTGTCCGGGCTTTGAATGGCACCTCTTCCGCCATCATCTCCATCACAGATACATTCTGTGGTATCACAGACATCACTGCAGAACCAACCTCCCCCGGAAATGCTTACTACCCTGTATATGGTTACGGATATGGGGTTCTCTCTAACGCCAAAAATATGCAGGTATCGCAGCTCCATCCGGCAGCTGCCAACACGCTTTATGTTGGGGAGGCCCGGGAGCCTCTCTCCTATACTTATCATCAGGTGACGAATTCCAGCGATTCCAAGGTATATGCCAGCATGGGCACCAGCAACGCTGGAAACGGCTTTGACCTTGTGACGGACCTTGTGCGCACCTATACCTATGACAC
>ENA-UESI01000248-UESI01000248.1-human-gut-metagenome-genome-assembly--contig:-NODE-248-length-48205-cov-5.481923_pt1 | contig 48205 bp, 55 predicted proteins | sample MGYA00243005_ERZ508006 | MGnify/ENA primary metagenome ERZ508006 (study PRJEB26167, sample SAMN06115436) | human gut metagenome | host: Homo sapiens | place: China:Shandong | collected 2015-06-10... | reverse complement strand
TGAATATGCGCCTGTGATGGAATTGGTAGACATGCGAGATTTAGGTTCTCGTGCAGCGATGCGTGTGGGTTCGAGTCCCTTCAGGCGCACCAACTAATGTTGCTGAAAAAGATGCAACACCTGAAACCCTTGCTGCGGCAAGGGTTTCAGCCGTTTCAGAGGGCAAAATCGAGCATCCGTCGAGATGGAGATGCAAACAGCCATTTTCGTGATGTGGGGTGATTCGAACCTCTGAGCAAACAGAAAACAGTGAGAGAAGCCCCCGTTGGCAGTTCGATAGGAACGACCAGCGGGGGCTTCTCTCGTTTTATTCCGCGGCTGTTTTAGTTGGTGGTATTGCTTGCTTTGCCCCTGGTTCCTTGGTGGTCTTGGTAATAGCTTTCTGCCATGGTTTTGGATATACTTGCGTTGCAAAACGAGGAAAGGAGAGCAGACCATGGCAAACACGAAAAACCTATGCGCCCAGATCGACATCGCCCTGCATGACCGGGTAACAAAGGAAAAAGACCGCCTGGAGATGACCACCAGCCAGTACATCGCAGCACTGCTCACGGAATACTACAAGATGAAAGATGAGAATGGAGGAACCAACATGACAGGCAGCAGAACGATGGCATTCCAGATCCCCGAGGAACTCTTCCAACGCATCAAGACCCACCTGGCCAGAGAAACGGCTCGGACCGGCGTAAAGCTCACCCAGCGGGACTTCGTCCTGGGCCTGATCGAGCGGGCGCTGGCGGAAGCCGAGGCCAACTTGGCCCCGGAGGACTGTGGAGCCGCCAGCAGCACCCCGGACGCCGGTGAGGCCAGCACGGAGGCAGAGACCAGCACAGAGGACATCGAACAATAGCACAAAGATAAGGCAAGTGGGCGGAGGACACATCTCAAGCGGATGCGTCCTCCGCCCCCTTTTTTGTTTTTCACAAGGAGGAGGTGACTATGATCCATACCCAAGAAAGGGTCCGCTTTACAGATGCCGAGATGGCCGCTGTTCGGGACACAGACCTTCCGGATCTGCTGGCATCCCTGGGCTATCAGGTAAAGCGGATCGGCAGCTACTACACCACCCAGGAGATGGACAGCATCCGGATCAAGAACCGGCGCACCTGGTTCCGCTACTCGGAGGGCATCGGCGGAGATGCCATCAGCTTTCTCCAACGGTTCTGCAACAAGAGTTTTCCGGAGGCAGTGGAATATCTGCTGACCTGGCACGGGCGCGCCCGTGCCTCCCCCCCAGCCAGCATTCCACGGCAAACAAAAGAAAAAGAGGCAAAGGTCCCCTTTAGACTCCCGCCCGTCAGCTCAGATCACCGCAGGGTGTTTGCCTATCTCCGCAAGCGTGGGATCGCAGCCCAGGTGATCCGTGGCTTTTTGGAGGCAGGGCTGTTATATGAGGACGCCCAATACCACAACTGCGTCTTTGTTGGCCGGGATCGGACTGGAATGCCGGTATTCGCCAACAAGCGTGGTACCTACAATCAAAATGGCCATAGCTTCAAGGGCGATGTTCCAGGCGGCGACAAGGATACTGCGTTCCGCCTTCGCTGCAATCAAAGAAATGACGCGGTTCTTGTCTTTGAGGCCCCCATCGACCTGATGAGTTTCTGCACCCTGCACCGGGAGGTGATCTCCAACGCGGTCGCGCTGTGTGGGCTGTACGAAGGGGGACTGCGGACCTACCTGCGAGACAACCCGCACCTGCGCCGTATCATCCTGTGCCTGGATCACGATGAACACGGCCAGCAGGCCGCAGAGAAGATCCAGAAGATGTTTTCCCAGGAGGGGTATGAAGTATCTCAACGACTTCCGCCCCAGGGAAAGGACTGGAACGAATACCTGCAGCAACGAAACACCATCCGGGAAAGGGGGCGATAGCTCTATCAATGAAAAATGACAGTATGATCCAAGGCATATAAAAAGGAAAATATCGTAGGAGGAGACCATGATGAAACGTATTTTGACCACGATGTGCGCTCTGACCCTGATCCTGGCGGCAGCAGTCCCCGCTTTGGCCGTCGAACCGGAGCAGAGCGCCAGCTACTACCCCACATCGGTGGAGGAGTATATGGAAGGAGACAGCCCCAGGATCAAGAAAGTGTACCAGCTGTCCCTGGCAGACGACCCATCCCAGATCCCCACCGAGGATTTTGAGCGGGATGGCCGCCTCTATTACCTGCTGGATATGACGCGGAAGGACGAGGTTGGGGTGGATATCCAGACCATCACCCAGACCAAGACGATGTCCAGTGAGACCAACAACATGGAGAAGGTCCTCCAGAGTCTGGAACCGCAGATGGAGGTGACCACTGAGGACGGCTATACCGGCACCCTCACTCTGGATCATACCACAGTCAAGGTGGCGGCAGACGGCTATGCCACCCGCACGCAGGATCTCTCCGCCACCCGTACCTATCCCAATCTTTCCGAGGCGGATGTATCGCTCATTCCCAAGAGCATTGAGGACAACGGCAAAACCCTGACCCTGGCAGACGTCCAGTGGGCTGAAACCAGTGAAGCTGGAGCAGATGGGGCTGTCACCCGTTATACCGCCACCGCCAAATATACCGGCACCACCAGTAGCACCTATGCCACCGGCTACACCGTTACGGCAGATTACACAGGCCAGGTCTCCAAGACCAACTGTTCTGTGCTGACCTATACCGCCATCTTTGGCAGCATGGAGATCCCAGAGGAACAGTCCGAACCGACTCCTGTGGAGACACCCTCTGAGGAAAACACAGGCACGGCAGCGGAATTCAGTATCAAACAGCCCCTCCTGATCGGCGGCGTGGTCCTCCTACTGACCGCGGGCGGGGTGTTCCTGTTCAAGCGGTATAAAGGAAGGAGCTGATCCAACTGAAACTGAGAGCACTTCTGCTGGCCATGATGCTGTGCGCCCTGTGCGTGGGACAGGCCAACGCCCTGGAATATACCATGGAGGCCCCGGACGATCACCTGTTCGGCAGGCCCACCAGCGATGACACCATTTATGAATGGGAAGATCCCAATGTGGACCGGAGCAAAAATACCGCCCTGATTCCGCCCGGATTTGGTACGCCCACCAGTTACCTCCCTGGCAGCGGAGAACCTCTGACCCCCAATCTCATCCCCGGCGCTCTGGATGGCGGCGGGCTGGTGTCCCAGTCAGGGAGCGTCAACTATCCTGTGATCGACACCGGAAATGGGGGCGGTTCTGGTCAGAGCATAGGCTATACCGAGGTTACGGATGATCTCTACTACTCCGGCGGCTATCTGGGAACACTGGATATCCCGGCCATCGGCCTGTCTGTCAAGGTCTATGAGGGGACGTACAGTACCACGCTGGCCAAGGGTGCGGGTCACTTTGAGGGCACCAGCATTTGGGACGGAAATGTTTGTATTGCCGGGCACAACCGGGGTGTCCGGGATGACTTCGGAGACCTGCATACCCTGGAATACGGCGATACCATCACCTGGATCACCAAACTGGGGACGCGCACCTATGAGGTGGTATCGGTGGAAAAGGTGCTGGAGACCGATACCAGCGGCACCGCTTCCACCAGCGACAACCGGATCACACTCTACACCTGTGTCCGAAACCAGAGGGCGTACCGATGGATGGTCCAGGCTGTGGAGGTCTGAGGCGTCAAATCTTCCCTCAATTTGAGGGGACTTTGACGCCTTTCTTTATCTGCTTGATTTGACACATTTATTTTTACGGAAGGAGGTGTTGATCGTTCAGCGTCTCCTTCTGCCCATTTTTTAAGGAGGCATCCATGAAAAAACTGATATCCCTGTTCCTGGTTCTCGTGACCATTCTGGGCATCCTCCCGACGGCCGCCTTTGCCGCTGACAGCGAGGAGAAGGCCCTGGGCGAAGTCAATATTTATAACGGCGAGTATGAACTGGGCTACCTCTCCATCAATGGTGCAGTCAAGAAACAGATCTATACCTACTTTCTCTATGAGGCCAACGACGGCACGCAAAAGGAATCTCCTGCGTACTGCGTCAACCCGAACCAGTACGGCGTCCCCCAGACCGTAGGCCCCGGAGAGAGCATCAAATATATGGCCGACGAAAAGGCCAGCGACCCCAAGGTGGTGGGCATCATCTCCAACGGCTACCCCCATCGGAGCCTGGGCGAGCTGAAGCTGGACAACAAGTACCAAGCGTATTACGCCACCAAGATGGCCCTCTGGTGTTATCTCCTGCCCAACTGGGACATTGCAAATCTGAAGGTGGCCCCCGGCCTGTCCGGCTCCGAACTGGACATCGGCAACCGCATCCTGGCCGCGGCCAAGGACATCTACAAGCGCGGCACCACCTACAACTATATGCTGGAACCCCGCATGACCGTCACCCCAGACCACTCCACGGCCTACCCTGTGACCATCGGCGGCCAGGAGTACAAGCAGCAGGTGTTTACCGTCTGGAGTGAGACCTGGGTGTACGACTACGATGTGGCCGTGGCCTTCTCCGACCCGGACAGTGTGCCGGAGGGCACAAAGATCGTGGACGCCAACAACAATGAGATCACCGCTGTCACCACCCAGCCCACCTCGGACGGCTATGCCGGGACATTCAAAGTCCTCTACCCCATGGACAGCATCCAGGGCCAGAGCGGGAACGTCCAGCTCTCCCTCTCCGCACCTGTGGCCCAGTATGCGGCCATGTACGCCGTGTGCCAGGAGAAGGACCAATATGGCGATTTGCAGAATTATATCTGTGACCTGGACAACAAGGTGCAGCTGGACGTGGCCGCTGTCAGCAGCTATGTGGACAGTGGGGAACCCGATCCTGACGAGACGGCCCTGAAGATCGTAAAGCTGGAGGAGGGCACCGAGGTCCCCCTGGAGGGAGCCGTGTTCTCCGTGTATGACCCGGAGGGAAAGAAAGTAGGCTCCTACTCTACCGGCCTGGACGGGACTGTGACCATCCCCCTGACTTTGGAGGGCCACTATACCGTGACCGAGGAGATCCCGCCCCGGTATCACCTGCTCCCGGAGGAGACCACCCAGCACGCCGAGGTGGAATATAACAAGACCGCCACCCTGACCTTCTGGAACGCTCCCTACGGCTCCCTGCGGGTGGAGAAGCGGAGTGACACCGGGGACGCCCTCTCCGGTGTCACCATCCAGATCAAGCACATCGAGACCGGCGAGACCCGCACCGGCCAGACCCGCAATGGCGTAGTCGTCTTTGACGAGCTGGCCCCCGGCGGCTGGGAAGTCCGGGAGCTGGCGGGCATCGACGGCTGGGTGGCCGATACAGACACAGTGCAGACCGTAGCCGTAGTGTACGGTGAGGAATCCACCGCCACCTTTATTAACAAGGAACTGCCCGGCCTGCGGATCATCAAATATGAGCGCGGCAGCATGGAGCTCATGCCCGGCGTTTCCTTTGAGATATTCCGGGACGCCGAGAGCCTGGGCATCTACCAAACGGACCAGTTCGGTGAGATCCTGCTGACAGACTGTGGACCCGGCACCTACCGCGTGGAGGAACGGGACACTGGCGGGGACGGCCATGTGCTGGACACCACCCCCCAGGAGGTGGAGCTGAAGGCCGGGGACGGCATCAAAGAACTGGTGTTCTTCAATGACCGTCTGCCCGGCATCCATCTCATCAAGGTGGACAGCGCCGATTTGAGCAAGCCAATCGCCAACGCCCGCTTCCGCATCGAGGCGGTGGACGGCTCCTGGGGGCCGGAGGAGTACACCACTTCCGAGGACGGAACCATCGACCTCAGCAAGCTCCCCGTGGGCGCTTATGTGGTGACGGAACTGGAGTGCCCCGGCTATGTGGTGGACGACGCCCAGCGCATCATCCACCTGGACGGGAATGAGCAGGCCCAATTCGTGTTCACCAATTCCAAACTGCCCTCCCTGCACTTATACAAGGAGAGCGCGGACGGCACGCCCCTGGGCGGCGTCACCTACCGGCTGGCCAGGATCGAGGACGGCTCCCGGTATCTGGACCGCACCACCGGGCCGGACGGCTCTATCTGCTGGGAGGGCCTGGAGCCTGGGGTGTACTCCTTGCAGGAGGTGTCCACCGTATCGGACCATATCCTGGACCCCACGGAGTACCATGTGGAGCTGTTCCCCGGCAGGGACGCCACCATCTGCCTGCAAAATGACAAGCGCCCCAACCTGACCATCCACAAGAGCGACGCAGACACCGGCGCGCCGGTCCCCGGTACAGTGTTCCTGGTCAAGGGGGCAGACGGCCATAGTGTGGCAGAAGTGACAACCGGACCGGACGGCTCTGCCACGGTGGAGAACCTGCTGCCCGGTGTCTACGAAATTTCTGAAAAATCGGTGCCGTCCCCCTACCTCCCGGACGCCGCCCCCCAGCTTGTCACCCTCTACCCAAACCGGGATCGAGATGTGTATTTTGAGAACCACAAGCGGCCCACCGTCACCATCCAGAAGGAAAACTCCGTCACCCATGACCCCATCCAGTACGCCGAGTTCCATATCACCTGGTCCAGCAACAAGACGGAGACCGGGGAGCAGCGGGACCTGGGCACCTTCCAGACGGATGAGGCGGGCCAGATCGTCCTGGAGGGCATCGAGGACGGCTGGCTGACCATCAAAGAGACCAAGCCCGCCCCCGGCTACCAGCTCCCGGAGGACCCGGTTACGGAGGTCTATGTCAAGGGCGGCGAAAATAAGACCATCACCATCTCCAACATCCCCCTGTCAGCGTTGGTGGTCTATAAGCAGGACAGCGTGACCGGGGAAGCCATCTCCGGCGCTCGGTTCCAGCTGAAATACCTGGGCGGCGAGGTCAGCGGCAGCGGCGGCACCGTGGTAGGCACTTATACGACCTCGGCCAACGGCTCCTTTACCGTCACCGGGCTCAAAAAGGGCTACTACATCTGCGAGGAGCTGGAGAGCGACAGCGGCCACGTCATTGACGCCGCGCCCCAGTCCTTCTATATCTCCGGCGAGGACCAGGACATCGTGACCCTCTATTTCTCCAATGCGCCCAAGGGGGCCGTGCTGGTCAAGAAGGTATCGGCGGCGGACAATACCCCTCTCTCCGATGTGGAGTTCCTGGTGACAAGATCGGACGGCTCTGTGGTGGGTGACGCCAACGGCAAATTTGTGACGGACTCCACCGGCACTTTCCTGGTGGAAGGGGTAGAGCCTGGGACCACCCTGGTCATCAAGGAGACCCGCGCCAAGGACGGCTATCTGCTGGACGATACACCCCAGACCGTCCAGGTCAAGGAGGGCCAGACCGTCACCGTAGAGTTCCGCAACCAGCCCCAGGGAAACCTCATCATCCACAAGCTGTCCAGCAAGGACAAGACCCCGCTGGAGGGGGTGCAGTTCAAGATCATCTATGCGGACGGTTCCTACCTGCCGGACGAGGGCGGCAAGCTGTCCTCCAATGGGCTGTATTGGACCGACGCGGAGGGCCAGATCGTCCTCTCCGGCATTACCGGCACAGTAGTCGTGACCGAGGTAAAGAGCATCCCCGGATATACCATCGACCCCAACACACAGAGCCAGACCGTGGTAGTTGACCCGGATGATACACAGGAACTCTGGTTCTACAATGCGCCGGTGGGCGGCGTGGAGTTCATCAAAGTCAATGAGGCAGACAGGACAGAGCGCATCCCCAACACCACCTTTGAGATCCGGCGGGTATCGGATGACGCCCTGGTGGACACCGTGACCACTGGACGGAATGGAACGGTGTACCTCCCTCTGGAGAGTGGCGATTACTACGCCGTGGAAACTGAGGCCGCGGATGGATTCAAGCTGGATGATACGCCTATCTATTTTACCGTCAAAGACGGCGAGACCACCCGCAAGACCGTGACCAACAAGGCGTTCTCCGGCATCCTCATCCATAAGGTGGACCCGGACGGCCGCGGCATCCCCGGCGTGGCCTTCCTGCTCTATGACAGCGGCAAAAACCCCATCGGCCAGTACACCAGCGACAACAGAGGCTATGTCTACATCGACGACCTCACGGAAAGCGGCCGCTACTACCTGCGGGAGCTGGAGAATGAGGGATATGTGCCGGATACAGAGCTGAAAACGGTCTACGTCAAGAGCGGCCGGACCACTGAGATCACCTGGGAGAACATCCCCATCACGGGACAAATCCAGATCGTCAAGAAGTCCGCCGACTACAACCCCACCACCGGCCTGCCCGCCGGGACGCTGTTGGAAGGGGCCGTCTTTGAAATCTACGACAAGGCAGGCAATCTGGTGGACACTATCCGCTCCGACAGCCGAGGCCTTGCGGTTTCCAAGCAGCTTCCCTTGTCCCGCTATACCATCCGGGAGGTCAAGGCCCCAGATCACTATGGCGTCAATGAGGCGGAGCTCACCGCCTACCTGGAGCATGAGGGCCAGATCGTCCGCTTTGAAGTGACGAACAAGAGCCTGGCCACCGGCGTATCCATCACCAAAACCGGCCCCAAGGAGATCATGGCAGGCCAGCCGGTACGCTATACCTTCTCCGGCATCGCCAACAGTTCCAATGTCCGGCTGGACAGTTTCTATTGGAGGGATACCCTCCCCGTAGAGGTGCGGCTGGACACGGTGGTCACCGGGACCTATAACTTCCCCGGTACCTATAAGATCACCTATCGTGTAAACGGCGGCGAGTATCGGACCCTGGCGGACAACCTGTCCACCAGCAAGAACTACACCCTGGCTGCCTCGGCCACCGCGCTTGGCCTTGCCAGCAATGAACGGGTCACGGAGGTCATGTTCGTCTTTGGACAGGCTCCCGCTGGCTTTGCCCAGGTGGAAAAGCCGTACCTCCATTGCACCGCTGTGGCCAACCTGGCCTCCACCTCGTTTGTCAATGTGGCCGATGTGGGCGGCGTTTATAACGGCCAGTGGGTGCAGGCCGTCAGCCGCTGGGTGACCACGGTGTACGGAAAACCCGTCATTCCCACCCTGCCCCGGACGGGGTATTGACCCTTTGGGGGACTCACTGAGGAGGTGAGTCCCCCTCTTTCTCACAACCAACGATTCTAATAAAAAAGGAGAAATGAACGATGTTGAAGATCACTGCTACCGGAAACCTGACCAACGACGTGGAACTGAAGATGAATGAGGCCACCGGCAAGCCCTATGCCATCCTGCGCATCGCCTCGGACCGCCGCTATCGGGATCAGGCGGGCAACCGGCTCACCGACTTTATCTCCATCAAGGTGCGCGGCCCCCTGGCCGAGTTCTGTGCCGCCTATGCCTGGAAGGGCTGCAAGCTGGCCGCCTCCGGCGACTTCGAGACCATCACCTTCGCGGACGATCCCACCCGCCAGCCTGGTTTCCTGATCAAGGCTACAGAGGTGGAGCTCCTCTCCCCCCGGCGGGCCAAGGAGGAGGCCGCCGCACAGGATCAGGCCGAGTGTGAGGCCGCCTGATGAAGAACACCGGGATCATTTACAGCAGCACGGAGCGCACCCCTGTCGTGCTGCCCGAGATGGCCGAGCTGCTCCCGCCTTTGAGCCAGGAGCAGCTCGGCGCATTGGAGACGGATCTCCTGAAAAATGGGTGCTATACCTCCATCATCGTCAACGAGGATCTGGTCGTCGTCGATGGGCATAACCGAAAGTCCCTGTGCGATAAGCACGGCCTGTCCTATCAGATGCTGGTGTTCGCCTTTGACGATCTGCTGGAGGCCAAGCAGTGGGCGCTGGACACCCAGAAGAGCCGCCGAAACTTGGACAAGTGGGAGTTGGGCAAGATCGCCCTGAAACTCAAGCCTGAGTTCGAGGCCAGGGCCAAGGGCAATATGTCTGCCGGTGGCGGTGACCAGAAAAGTGCGGAATCAAAATCGGGTTTGACAATGTTGTCAAACCCGATTTCATCTATTAACACACGCAAAGAACTGGCCGATTCTGTTGGCATTGGCGAGGTCACCATGGGCAAAGTGATGCAGATCGACGAGCACGCCCCCGCAGCGGTCAAGGAGGCGTTGGACAAGAAGGAACTGTCCATCAACCAGGGCTACCAGATCACCAAGCAGGTGGAGGATCTGCCGGAGGAGCAGCGGGAACAGGCTGCCCAGGAGGCGTTGGACATCCTGAAAGCAAAAAAGGAGATCCAAGAAAAGGACGCGGAGATCGACCGCGAGGGAAAGATCGCCGGGATCTTTTGCAAGGCATATGAAAAGGCAGTGCTGTTGGACCCCACAGAAGAAAATGTCCGGATCTGGGCCAAATGCACCCGCATGACCAGGGACGAGATGGAAGATACGGTGAAAGAGTCCCGTGAATTGGCAGAGGTGTTTCGGACCATTGCCGACCTCATGGAACACCTCCTGCCGGAGAGGGGGACGCTATGACGGAAATGAGTGTCCGCCAGTGGCAGGAGCGGTTCCGTGCCGGGGATTTTTCCTCAAAAGATCGTGCCGTTCAGTGTGAGGCCGGGTGGTATGACTGGTTCTGTCAGGACGACGCGCTGGCCGGACGGCTCCAGAAATTGAGCAAGGTGGTCATGGGGATCACCGACCCCTATATCCTGGACAACTACTATGTCTGGTTCAAGAACAACTGCCCACTGTCCGGCCCGCTCTATGATGACGTGCGGTTTGAACCGCTGCATGGCGACCGCAACGGGAGATATTTTGTGGTCATTCGGGACAGTCCCCATGAGACGCATAAGTGGACCATCTACACGGAGCGCCATGGATTTGAGCAGCCGGAATTCGCCTGTGCAAACGTGCGGGATATGCTCCGCCATATCAACACCATGGCCCCGGAAACCTGGCGCGGTGATCCGCAGCCCGCAAAAGCACCGCATCCCCCTCAAAAGAAGCGAAAGGAGGCAGAACGATGAATCGGGAAAACGCGGGTGCCAAGCCGACTGTTCCGCCCAGACTGCCGCCAGAGGCGGAGCAGGAGATCCTGGAGGCGTTGTTCGAGGGAATGGAGATCCACTCCAGTGAGATCGCCGCGATCCTGAAAAAGCATGGCGTGTGCGGGGATGTGGAGGCCCTCCAGGACAGCTACCGCAAGCGCCTGGGCCAGCGGCTCATGGCCAGTCTCCGGGATGATGCCGGGCGGCGTGAGGTGCTGGCCAACGGAAAAGGCAGCTATGTGGTACTGGAGGGCTGCGGCGACAGGCGGCAGCTCAAGCAGATCCACCGCCGTATCCAAAACCAGATGAATGGACTGGATCTCTCGGCGCGGAAAGTGTCCGGCAGGCTGACTGTTCTGGAACGGCTGGCCCGCAAGTGGAGAAGGGCTGGTTGAGATGGACGCCAAGACATTCTATGAGCAGATCGCTCCAAAACTGGACCCAGAGGGCTTCAAGCTGTACTTCACGGCCAAGAGGATGACTGGCTTTGATCTGTATGGGCAGTTCCCTTATGAGGACGCCCGCGGGATGTTCGAAATGATGAACGGCCACCAGCTCATGCGCTATCTGCTGGCGGATCAGTTCCGTGCGGTTCGGTGGGAGATCGTACCTGGGACCTGCTATGAACGTGCTGTCCTTCTCCCCATCGACCGCACCACACCGGCATATAAGGCATTCGAGCAGAAGCTGTACACAGCGGTCCTGCAAAACTACCATCTAAATCCGCAGAAACAACATGATCGGAAGGAGCACGATACCAGATGAATGATGTAATTGTGATTGGCGTAGACCATGGCTATGCAGCCATGAAAACGGTCCACTTCTCCTTTCCCACCGGGTTAGTGGAGTACGAACATGAGCCGTACACCCAGAAAGACGTGCTGGAGTACAACGGCAGATATTATGTGGTGGGCAGCGGTCGTCAACCCCTTCAAAGGGATAAGACCCAGACGGAGGACTACTATCTGCTTACCCTGGCAGCCATCGCCAAGGAACTGGAGCATCGGGGTGCGGAGCACACCGCCAGCATCCATCTGGCCGCGGGCCTGCCCCTGACCAGCTTTGGCCGTGACAAGAAGTCCTTCCGTTCATACCTGTATCGGGATGGAAGCGCCATCCCTTTTCGCTACGAGGGGCAGGACTACACCGTCACCATCCAAGAGGTGTCCCTGTTTCCCCAGGGCTATGCCGCCGTACTGACCCAGACGGAACTGCTGGACGAGCCGTCCGTCATTGTGGCGGACATCGGCGGCTGGACGGTGGATCTGATGCGGCTGGACAACCGCATCCCCAACGCCGCCTCCTGCCGGAGCCTGGAACTTGGCATGATCCGCTGCATTGACGAGATCAGCGAGCAGGTGCGCCGGTTGTTCGGGCTGTCCATGACGACCGCTCAGATCGAAAGCGCCCTGCGGGGCAGCTCCGGCGGGATGGACGAGCGGATCAGAGCGGTCATCCATGCCCAGGCGGGCAAGTACGCCAGAAATCTGCTCTCGGCAGTCATAGAGAGCGGCCTGGACATCCGGGCCATGCCCGCCATTTTCCTGGGCGGCGGAGCTGCGCTCTTAAAGCGCCACCTTTCGGCCACAGACGGCCTGTGCCGTCCGCTTATCCTGGATGACGTATCCCTGAACGCCAAAGGGTATGAGCGCCTTGTGGGGCAGATGTCGCGGGGTGTCGGCCATGGCGGATAAGCGGCGGCTCAACCTTTCTTTTTCTCTGACATCGCCCCAGCAGCGGGAAGCCTGGCGCATCCTGAGTTCCATCCCAGCGGGGCAGCGGACAGACACCGTGTGCAGGATGGTCTGTAAGGCCCACGAACAGGACGCCCTGCTGTCCGCCATCCGGGGGCTGATCCGGGAAGAACTGCGCCATTTGAATCTGACAACAGAAAAAAGCCAGCAGGCACAGGCCGGGGACATGGATGAGAATGTCCTCGGCTTTCTTCTTGCCCTGCAGCAGGAAGGAGATGAGAGCACCTGATACGCTATTTTGATATGTTCGCCGGGATCGGCGGATTCCGGGCCGGACTGGATCGGGCTGGAGGTTTCCAGTGCGTGGGCCACTGTGAGATCGACAAATATGCCGACGCCAGCTACCGTGCCATCCATGACATCCGAGAGGAGGAACGATACTATCCAGACGCAAGAGAAATCGACCCAAGCGACCTGCCTGACTTCGACCTCCTGTGCGGGGGATTCCCCTGCCAGGCATTTTCAAATGCTGGCCGAAGAAAGGGATTTGAAGATGCCAGAGGAACTCTCTTCTTTGAGATTGCCCGCCTGGCTCAAGCCAGACGACCTGCGTATCTTCTGCTTGAGAACGTTCCAGGACTGCTTACGCATGACCAGGGCCGGACGTTTTCTGCCATCCTCGCCACGCTTAATGACCTGGGGTACCGCGTGGAATGGATGGTGCTTAACAGCGCGGATTTCCGTGTCCCCCAGGTCCGAAAGCGGGTGTTCATTGTCGGATATCTTGATCCCCGATGCGCCGGAAAAATACTTCCTGTCTTCGGAACAGACGGACAAGCTCTTATACAAATCCTCGGAGGCCCACAGGGCTCCAGAGTCTATGACCCCGGAGGGGCCGCCTGCACACAGACCGCTGGAGGCGGAGGAAAAGGAGTAAAGACCGGGCTGTATCTGATGAAGCCTGACTCGGCGCAGTCCTGTTTTGTGGATCTGTGTATCGGCAGGCCGACACCGACCGAGAACGCCAGGTGCCTGACCGCCCGATATAGTCAAACGACACTTTGTAACCATCGCGGCGAACGCTCTGGGGTCCTGCTGATCAAAGAAGCGACGAAGCGCGGCTATAAGGAGGCGATGGTGGGCGATACCGTTGATCTGGGATATGCGGGCAGCAATACACGCCGTGGGCGTGTAGGACGGGATATCGCACACACACTGGAGACCAGCTGCATCCAAGGTATCGTGGAGCGCGGCGGACGCATCCGCCGCCTGATGCCCCGTGAAAGCCTTCGGCTCCAGGGATTTGCGGAAGAACAGATCGACAAGATCCTGGCGTTCACCTCAGATGCCCAAGCCTATAAGCAGGCCGGAAACAGCGTCACCGTTACTGTGATCGAGGCCATTGGTCATCGCATCCGGGCCGTAGACGAGGAACTGAGAGGAGCAGCGGCATGAGTGAAATAGGGTTGAAAGACCAGTGCTTTGGCGTGGAAGTGGAATTCACCGGCATCACAAGAGAACAGGCCGCCAGCGCCCTGGCGGAACACTTTGGGACGATACCTCGTCATGGCAACGACTACTACGACAGCTGGTATGTGCGGGATGGGGAGGGCAAGGAATGGAAGTTTATGTATGACGGCAGCATACGAACAGAGTGCAAAGGCGACAGCGAATATGAATCCATAAACGACTCTCAATACTCCGTGGAGATGGTTTCACCCAAACTGGCCTATACGGAACTTCCTAAATTCCAGGAGTGCGTCAGGCAAGTGAGAAAGGCCGGAGGAAAAGTAAACAATACCTGCGGCATCCATGTCCATGTGGACGCCTCCAATCACAACCGGCAGAGCCTGAAGAACCTCCTGAGCATTATGTTTTCCAAAGAGGATATTCTCTTCAAGGCCCTGAAAGTGAATTCCAGCCGGGTGGCGAATTACTGTCAAAAGGTACGAGAACCCATGCTGCAAAAGGCACGCCAGCAGCTCTCCGCAGAGGAGACAACGGACCTGACACAATTGGAACGCATTTGGTATGAAGGTGATGTGAAAAGCAACGAGCACTACAACTGGACGCGCTATTATGCCTTGAATCTCCATTCCGTCTTTTACCGGGGTACGGTGGAATTCCGCTGTTTCAATTCCACGCTCCATGCGGGGCGGGCAGCAGCATATATCAATCTGTGTCTTGCCATGTCTGCCCAGGCCATCGCCCAGCGCAGCGCCGTCATGCGCAAGACTCACAGTGACAACGAACTGTTCACCTTCCGGGTGTGGTTGGTGCGTCTCGGGTTGAATGGGCCGGAATTCAAGCACACGCGGGACCATCTGCTGGCCAACCTGGATGGGGATCGGGCATGGCGCTATGACAAAGACAGCTACGATGTCAACAAGAAAAAGAAAAATCGAAGCAGCGAGGTGGCACGATGAGAGTACGCATTGAAGATACCATTTACGAGGGGACCGGAACGGAGATCATGGATCAACTTCGGAAAGCTGCCTTTGACCCCACGGAGTTTCCGGACACGGAAAGCTATATCTGGCAGCTTCGCAGCAATTTCATCCGCATGACGGATCAGGACTGCATTCTGCCGGATCGCGGTGTGGAGGCACAGGCGCAGACCATGATCATGGCACTGGCCAAGATCGGCGCACTGGAGGTGCTGGACCATGTCTGAAGATAAATTGTATTTTGCCTATGGCAGCAATATCAATCTGGATCAGATGGCCTACCGCTGTCCCGCAGCCCAGATGGTAGGTCCCGTCCTCCTGGAAAACTATGAACTTCTGTTTCGCGGCAACGCAAACGGGAATGGCGTTGCCACCATCAAGCCCAAAGAAGGGCAGCAGGTCTATGGCCTGCTTTGGCGGATCACGCCGGATTGTGAACGGTCTCTCGATATTTATGAGGGATATCCTCGCCTATATGAAAAAGAATCTGTCGCCGTGCGGGACAGTGCGGGGCGGCAGCTGACCGTTATGGCTTATGTGATGACGGATGGGGATCGGTGGCGCTCTCCCGCCCTGCCCTCAGAATATTATTACCAGGGGATTCTGGATGGCTACCGCCAGATCGGACTGCCCACACAGGCGCTCAAGCAGGCATGGGATCACTGCGTGGGCGAGGTCCAGCGGGAGACAGAGCGGAGCAACCGCAGGGCCTGCAGCCAGCTCTCGCCCAGGCAAAAGAAGGGGCCGGAGCGGTGAGCCGGGTAAATGATGTGATTTTGAGGTAAGTCCATGATACTAAAACAGCTTCATAATACAGATGTAGATAGATGGATCAAAGAACGTCACTATCTCAAGTCTACTCCGGCCGGCGCTGTGCTTCGTCTTGAATTTCTTAATCATGCGGGTGAGAGAATTGGCGCAATGATGTGGGGGCGGCCTGTAAGCCCCCAGGTTGACCAAAAGCATACGCTTGAACTTACAAGAATGTATTTCGTAGCGGAAACGGAGCATTGTGTGGAAAGTAGGGCGCTTGGCATGGCGCGGAAATATATCCGAAAGCATTTTCCAGAAATCAAAGGACTAATCGCCTATGCTTCCACTGGACAGCAGCACGATGGTGTGATCTATCAGGCGGACGGTTGGTTCCTTATTTCAAAAAGTAAAAGTCCTAACGGAAGCTGGGAGAGCCGTCCAGGGAGGAAAAACAGGGACTTAAGTACAAAGTTAAAATTTGCCCGCTCCCCTTGAAATGCCATAGACCCGATAACTCTCAAATCAGTCAGGAGGCAAAATCTATGCCAAGCAAAAGCATTTCCCTATCTGGGGAAGTACATATCAGCACGGAACAAGTTTATACCACCGTGGACGCACTGGAGGCACTCAAGGAGATCGGTTCTGCCTATGGCCTCTATAGCCGTGCGGAAGAACTCCGAGGCCAGCGCGTCCATCTGGATAAGCGTGACGGACACTCCGTCCTGGTGGTGCAGGAGGACCTCAGCTTGCACGGAAGCCCCTGCTGGGAAACCACTCATACTGTGACCGATGATCCGGTGCAGATCCAGCGATACATGGCTTTTCGGGAGGTGCTGCACAGCATCCAGCAGATAGACAGAGAGCGGGCGCAGGCGGCAAATCGTCAAATCAACAGTTCGCGCCCCAATCGCCCCCTGAAAGGGGACAGAAACTCACATGAGCGTTGAATCTTGCCGTTCCGGCATACATCAGGAGGAGAACTGTAATGAAAGTATTGGTCGTAGAACCGCAAAAGCCCTGCCGTGTGCAGGAGATCGATGGTCTCGCAGCTATGCAGCAGATCGTAGGCGGCGATATTGAAGCTGTGTACCCATTCCAAGATTCGGCAGCCCTGGTGTGCAATGCCGAGGGGAAACTCCTTGGCCTGCCGATGAACCGCCCGCTGCTGGATGAAGATCGCCTGCCCTATGACATCATCTGCGGGACCTTCTTCATCGCCGGACTTGGTCAGGAGGACTTTGTTTCCCTGACGAATGAGCAGATCCAGCGGTACAAGTCCCTGTACGACAATGTGCAGATCCTTGCTGTGCGAACGGCGGCTGGAGAACAGGGACGGATCGTAAACAACGAACACACAAAAAAGAAAGGGAACGCCCACCATGAGAGATAAATACATTCTGACTGCGGAGTCTGTTACCGAGGGACACCCGGACAAGCTCTGCGATACCATCGCGGATTCTGTTCTGGATGCCTGCCTGGAGGGTGACTCCTCCGCCCATGTGGCCTGCGAAGTGCTGGCCACGGCTGGCAAAGTGCTGGTAGCCGGAGAGATCTCGGCAAAGGTCATGCCGGATATCCCAGCGATCGTCTGCCGTACCATCCGGGAAGCCGGATATGCCGGGCTGGACTACGAGATCGAGGTCATCACCCACGATCAGAGTGAGGACATCGCTCACGCTGTGCGGGAAGGAGTCCAGACCGGGGCTGGCGACCAAGGGATCATGTATGGCTTTGCCTGTGATGAGACGGATCTCTGCCTGCCCCTCCCGGTCATCCTGGCCCACCGTCTCACCCGGCTGCTGACCAACGCCAGAAAAACCGGGGTGATCCAGGGCCTGCGTCCGGACGGCAAGGCACAGGTCTCTGTGGAGTACAGCTTCGACATCCCCATGCGGATCACATCGGTGGTTCTATCCTGCCAGCATGACCCTGAGAAAGATCTGAGCCAGCTGCGGCAGGAACTCATGGACCATGTGATCCAGCCTGCGCTGCGGGATCTGCCGCCCGATGGGGAAACGGAGATCCTGATCAATCCCTCGGGGCGGTTCGTCTATGGTGGATTTGAAGCGGACACTGGCCTCACGGGCCGCAAGCTGATGGTAGATACCTATGGCGGACTGGCCCCCCACGGCGGCGGTGCGCTGTCTGGAAAAGACGCCACCAAGGTGGACCGCAGCGGAGCATACATGGCCCGGTATATTGCCAAGAATATTGTTTCTGCCTGTCTGGCAGATCGCTGCACCGTCACCCTGGCCTATGCCATTGGCAAGGTCGAGCCTGTGGCGGTCAACGTGGACACCGATGGGACCGGCGAATACCAGGATGAGGTGCTGGAGCAGGCGGTGCGGGCGGTCTTTGACCTGACTCCCGCCGGGATGCGCCACACCTTGGGGCTGGACAGGCCCATCTTCGGCCAATTCTGCAACTATGGCCACTTCACCCATCCGGACGCCCCCTGGGAGCAGACGGATAAGGCAGAGGTACTGAGCACTGCCTGCCGTATCAAGGAAGCAGGTGCATCGGACCGTTGAAACATGTCGCCTCTTGTTCCTTTGGCAAGGACAGCCTTGCCACCATATTATTGGCGCTGGAACACGGGGAGCCTCTGGATGAGGCGGTATACTGTGAGGTCATGTTCGACAAGGAGATCTCCGGCGAGGTGCCGGAACACAGGGATTTTATCTACACCACCGCCATCCCGGCTTTGGAAAGCAGAGGTGTGAAGGTAACTGTCCTGCGAAGTGAGAAAACGTATGTGGATCTCTTCACAGGCAAGATCACCCGCGGTCCCAAGAAGGGCCTTCTGCGTTCTTTTCCCATCTGCGGGCGGTGTGCCGTTCAGAGGGATTGCAAGCTGAAACCCATCCTGCGATACCAAAAATCACTGCCGCCCGACACGATCCAGTACATCGGGATCGCCAAGGACGAACAGGAACGGCTGCTCCGATTGGCTGGGAACCGGGTCTCATTACTGGACAAGTACAACTGCACAGAGGAGGATGCAAAGCAGCTCTGCCAGCGGGCAGGGCTGCTTTCGCCTGTTTACACATTTACGAACCGAGGGGGCTGCTGGTTCTGCCCCAATGCCAAACGGAAAGAACTGCGCCATCTCTATGACTGCCACCCGGACTTGTGGGAACGGATGTTAGAACTGCAGGCCCTTCCCAATAAGGTGAGCGAGAAATTCAACCGCAGCGAGACATTCTCCGACATTGACGCAGAGTTCCGTCTGGAGGATGCACAAGAGAGTCTGTTCCAAAACGCCGCATAATCCCAGGAATTTCCTTGCCGCACCTTTCTTTTCACCTAAAATTCTGGTATAGTAAGGTTGTCCTTGATCAGAAAGGAAGGTGGTGCCGCACGTTTTTCGACCGATTCTTCAGGAGAGTATCTGAGCATCCCAAAGCAGTCTGTTTTATCGATTATGAATACTGGTATTATTCCTACAAGAATTTATATCACATACTCCCCAATCCAGTCAGATGGAGGGACGAATTAAAAAAGAGTTTTGATCTGGTGGAGCTGTTCTTTTTCGGCGCTTTCGAGCAGCCGGATCTTTGCACCGAGATGCCCAAGATCCGAGCAGTCTCCAACATGATCGTATCAACAGACAATCAAGGACATTTTCATAAAAAGGATATGACCGATTTTATCATGCTGGACCACATATATCAATACGCCATGGAGGACAAAGGCGGAAGCGTCTACATCCTCTTTACCGGCGACGGTCATTTCCAGGCAGTCACCCGGTTTCTGAGGCAAAAGCTGCATAAAGAAGTGGTGGTCTATGGGATACGGGGGGCGTTCAGCCGTCAGCTCCAGGAGACAGCTGCGAGGACCGTGCAACTCCCTGCGGACGATGAAGCCATCCGCGGCTGTTATCGCCTGATCATAGACAATTTCAGCTATCTTGCGGAGCATCCGCAAAAACACGTGATCCCCACCTTCGCAGGGACCGCGGCGGCGGTGGCCCGATACACGGGCGTGGAGGAAGCCACGATCCGCACCGCGCTCCAGGAGATGCTGGATCTCGGCTATCTTGTACGCAAGGATTACCGGGTGGAGTTCAATCGAATTGTAAAGATCTTGGCTCCAGACTGGGAAAAACTACATGATGCAGGGCTGTGGGAATACCCACAATGACCCCAAGAGGGACCAGGGCAGCAGACGCTGTCCTGGTCCTTTTTTGATTTCAAAGGAGGGAAAAACACGAAAAATCAGAAATATGAGATCACAGATATCGTCCACGAAACGTATTCTTTTCTTCATCGTATCCGGGCGCTAAGGGATATCGGGAAAAAGGTAAAGGCCGGAGATCTGGGCGGCTTCGTAGAGAGCGAGAGCAACCTGTCTTTTGAGACGGGAGATGATGCCTGGATCTTTGGCGACGCGATCGTGTGTAATGACGCCTATGTGGACAAGGGCTCGGCCCTATATGGAGAATCCATCGCCTGCGGAAACGCCTACGTTTCCCAAAAATCCGCTCTAAGCGGCCATGCCCGCGCGGAGGATGACGCCTACATTCGAGGCAGCAATCTATGCGGTCACGCCAGGGTGTCCGATTGTGGAATGGTTTTGGACTCGCCGGACACAGGATGTGCGCCTATCCTATCCGGTACTTCTGCTGTATATGGCAGGGTGTGCGGCGATGTGCATTTGACCGATACAGCCCTGGTCATCAGCGGCGAGGAGATCTGCAACGATTCTCCTGACACTCTGGTGATTGATGGGAAGGGCCGTTCCGTCATCCGTGACCCATCCAGGGATGAGCTGGCCCCCCAGCAGCCGGCCCCTCCGACTCCTAAGAAACAGAAAGGGCGTGGAATGAACCGATGAACACACTTTTTGAACAGGAACTGCGGGATCTGTTTGGAGATGGAACAATCATCCATAAGCCTATTTTTATCGGGCGTACCTGCTTTGGCACGCTGGGCGGAGATTTGCGAGTAAGAATCGAATTCGATGCCCCCGCCGTCCTGCGCAATTATGATTCGCTTTCTGTGAAGGTGATCAACCGTTTGAGTGGATTGGTCGACCACATCGATCTACCCATTGTCGATCTCATTGGGCGCAAAGTGATACCTGACAATCCTAATTTTCCGGATGGGGTTGCTCCTCATATTTGGATCTACAATGGAACAGTTGAGTGGTATGGGTATAAACCAAATGCGGCAGACCGAGCCGCCATCCGCAGCACCGTGGCACAATACTTGAATACGTTTCGTGAGCCATCCCTGGAGCCGGTCAAAATCAATCCACCGCCGCCCAAGAGAAAACAGCGGGACAGTATTTCCAGATAAGCATCCACACAACAAAATCACAAAAGGAGTGACTAAGTGAGCAACTTTTTTGAGCAGGAGCTCCGCAAACTGTTTGCGGACGGGGCTGTGATCCATGATCCGGTCTTTGTAGGCCGGGCCTGCCTAGGCAGCTTGGACAGAAACCGTCAGGTTAGGGCTGAATTTGTGACACTGGGCCATGCGGACCACTATGCCGCTCTCCGCCTGGCATTGTTGGATAACAATCAGGGCGTGTTGGACAAACTGACCCTTCGTCTGAAGGACGTGTGGGGGAAAAAGAATATCCCCAACAACCCCTATCTGCGGGATGGCGTTGATCCCCATATTTGGGTAGATGGCGACCGGATCGATTGGTATGCCTACCATCCCACCCAGGAGGACTACCGGCAGCTCCGCCAGATGGCCAGCGACTATGTGGAGACCTTTCGCATTCAAGTCCCGGCAAAAGGCCATGGTCCCAAATTGGTGTACATCTGCGCCCCCCTCCGGGGCGAGGTCGACAAGAACATTGAGTTCGCCAGGCAGAAAGCCCAGGAGGTTTTTCAGGCGGGCGACATCCCGGTCTGCCCCCATCTCATGTTCCCGCCCATCGCAGATCCAGGCGACCCGGCGCAGGACCTGGCTGCACGGGAGATGGGTCTGCGGCTGGTAGAAAAGTGCCAGCAAGTCAATGTCTATGGGCCGGTCACGGAAGGGATGTGGGCGGAGATCCATCGTGCCAATAAACTGGACATCCCCGTTGTGACAGATTCGGGACCCAAGGGGCGCACCGCGCCCAGAAGAAAGAAAAGCGCCAAGCGCGAGGAGGTCAAATGATCCAAGAAAAGACCACGGAGGACCTGCGGCACATGACCGATGAGGAGGGGCTGATCCTCCAGGGCTGCGGCGGCGACCTTCAGGAATGGGTGGACGGAATCAATGATCTGCTCACCCAGGAAGGAATCCTGCTGAATGGCACCAAATTTGAACATGCGGCCACATTCCAGCACGACGGACTCACAAACCTGCTGTTCTCTTTTGAGGGGGTGCAGTTGAATGTGGGAAATCTTGCGATGTGGCGGATTCAGACGCACAGCCAGTTCGGCGGCACCTGGCTCAGTGATTATGTACCCAACCGGCTGGGTGGGTTTATCCAGGAGCAGAAACCTGTAAAGCCCAAAATGGAGCTGTTGGGTCGGGACGGCAATATCTTCTCCATTATGGGTACTGCCTCCCAACTGCTCCAAATGGCAGGCATGCATGATCAGAACAAGGAGATGATTGATCGCGTCACCTCCTGCCGTGACTATGATCAGGCACTGCATATCATCAGCGAGTATGTGGAGACGGAGCTCTCTGCTGAACAAGCCCCCAAAAAATCCAACAAAAAGAAAGGTAGGAATTCTCATGAACGATAAATGGGAGATCATCCACGGCGACGCACTGAAGGTTCTGCGCGAATTCGCCCCTAACACCTTCGATGCGGTCATCACCGATCCCCCCTATGCCTCCGGGGGCCGAACCCAGGCTGAGAAAAACAAGTCCACCGACAAGAAATATTCCAGCATGGGAGAAAGCGCACCCCCTCCCTTTGACGGCGACTCCAAGGATCAGCGATCCTGGACCCGCTGGGCCGCTGAATGGCTCTATGACGCCCGTAAGATCTGTAAACCCGGTGCCCCTGTGTGCATGTTCATCGATTGGCGGCAGCTCCCCGCAGCCACCGATGCGCTCCAGTGGGCGGGGTGGATCTGGCGCGGTACCGCTATATGGGACAAAGGCAACAGTCGTCCTCAGAAGGGCCGCTTCCGCCAGCAGGCCGAGTACATTGTCTGGGGGTCCAACGGGGATATGCCCATCAGCAGACCCGTCCCCTGTCTGCCCGGCGTATTCAAGTACGGCAATCCCCAGAACCGCATCCATCTGACGGAGAAGCCCCTGCAGCTCATGCGGGACGTGGTGAAGATCACCGAGCCAGGTGGGCGTATCCTGGACCCCTTTGCCGGTTCCGGCAGCACGGTGCTGGCCGCTGTGCTGGAGGGCTACTCCGCCACGGGTATCGAAGTCACCGACGCCTACGCCGCCCTGGCCAGGGAGCGGATCACGCGGGAACTGGCCCAAACCGCTTAAAAAGCTGTTTGGGAATTGCCGGGCGTGTTCGGGAAAAGGGTATGGTCTTTCTGCGCCTTTCCGGGTATACTGTGGGTCGCCACAGGAAAAAAAGAGAAATGCGTGGGAAAAATGGACGAAAAACTTGTTCAGATGAACCGATTTGACGATGACCTTGTGGTATTCACAGAAGGAACCGAATGGCAGCTCAAACAAGTAGATCTCTATGGAGAATTCAGGCAAAGGCTTGTAAATGTATGGGATTTTCTTGACTGGCTGATCACACGCAAAATGTATGCGATCTTTGCGGTAGATCCGAAAGTGATGAACCGACCTATCGTTTGGTTGAAAGCCAAAGCATATGCATTAAAAGCAAACTGGTTTTTGAGGAGTAAGGGGCTGCTTCTCCCTTGGAAAAATGTAGATAACGGAAAACCGAGAGAAAGAGAATGATCATTGCCGGTTCCGGCAGCACGGCGCTGGCCGCCGTGCTGCCGACCTGTTCTGACCAGCAAAGCTCACGGACGCCTATGCCTTCTTGCTCAGAGAACAGATCACGTGGAAACTGGCCCAGGGCGCGTGACCGGCCCGCTGTCTGCCGATTGCCCTTGATAACTCCCCAGGAGGCAGGTATAATGGAACAGCAGGAGGAGGTGCGCACATGAAAGTCAAGTTTGCCTTTGACAAGGAGCAGATCCAGCAATGTGGATATACTGTAGATGCTGTACAGCAGACGATCCTCAGAGGCTTTGTTGCAAAAGGGCTGCGCTGTGTCTCCGCCGATGAGCCGATGACTTTTACAGACAGCGGACGCAAAGAAGATTTTTCTAATATGTGGGCCATTTTGATGGCATTGCTCCGGACAGATTGGTTCCTAAAGTTCGTTTCCGTCTGTACTTGGTACGATGATGATGGCACCCAGGAGGATGTGCTGTCTCAGGCAGAGAAAGTGTCTGGACAGTGAATGCCATATGATATCCGACAGATTTTAGACTGCAAGCACCGGGAGGGAGTTTATGAGCCAGAGGTATGATCCAAAAACAGGGCTGCCGACAGACCGCGCCTACTTGGAGTGCGGACTTCCGCCCTATCTGCGGAAATCCGTGGATGAGATGAAACGTGCCTGGGCTGCAGAGGACAGCGGTGCCAACGACCTCCATTTTGACGCCTACTACTGCAATCTCCAAGCCGATATCAACTCTGCTGAGATCGAAGGTGAGATCAGTTCCGAGCAGGCTTGGTATTTGCGGGAAACGTATTTGCGTGTGCAGCGCGGAGAGATTTAATATGATAGATTTTACGAATTTACCAAAGAGGAATAAGGCGTATGGCGGTGCAAACGGAAATAAGCTGTCTGTTCTATACCAAGGTGAACAGTATATGCTTAAATTTCCGCCTGTCCCATCCAGAAACCAAAACATGAGCTATGCGAACAGCTGCATCTCTGAGTACCTTGGCTGCCATATCTTCGCCATGGCCGGTATTCCTGTACAGGAGACACTATTAGGCACATATACCTATCGTGACAGGGAAAAAATCGTTGTAGCTTGTAAGGACTTTACTTCGCCGGGCGTTGTCCTGCAAGACTTTGCCTCGATGAAAAATCAGGTCATCGACTCTGAACGTAATGGCTACGGGACAGAACTGGATGACATTCTGTTCTCCATTCATGAGCAGACAGCTATCGATCCAAAGGAACTGGAAGAACGGTTTTGGGATATGTTCATTGTGGATGCCTTGATTGGGAACTGGGATCGGCACAATGGCAACTGGGGATTCCTCTACGATACCGCACAAGATACTGTGACTCTGGCTCCCGTCTTTGACTGCGGCAGTTGCTTATATCCCCAGCTGGATGCAGAAAAAATGCGAGCTGTTCTCAATGACCCTCATGAGATGGACTTCCGGGTGTATGAGATCCCCCTATCTGGAATCAAGCAGAACGATAAAAAAATCAAATACTATGATTTTATATCTTCCCTGCAGTATGCCAACTGTAATGCCGCTTTGAAACGGATCTCCCCGAGGCTGGATCTGGACAGGATATTCCACCTGATCGATGAAACGCCATATCTGGATGAGTTGCAACGAACTTTTTACAAAACAATTCTCGGGCTCCGAAAGGAGCGGATCATTGACCATTCTATGCAGCTACTCCAGACACTCAAACAGAATATTGTCTCCAAGACAAACAAGAGGCCGCCAAAACAGTATGAGCGTTAAACTGTCTACATTATAATTGATTATGAATCCAAGCAGGGTGTCTACTGTGACACCCTGCTTGGATTTTTTGACCTTCAGGGTGCTAACACAGACACCCTTGTGTGGAGAAAAGCATGTCAGAGAAATATGGAGCATTCCAGTCTACAATAGGCGTCACCGCTCTGGTCCAGAGCGGCGATTTTTCTTTTTCGAGGAGTTGGCAGGCTCTGCCTGCCCGGATCATAATCCACCTACTGCATGAGAAAAGGCCCCGCTTTGGCGGGGCCGAGCCAACGCCGCCCTTGGCGGCGTTGGGCAAGCATAGCGCAAATGTACATTTTGCGCGCTTGCAGGGGAAACCCCTGACCCCAATGCCGCCTGCGGGCAGAAATGACGAAATCGACATGGCGGGAAATAAAAAGGCAGTCATTGCTGACTGCCAAAACAAGTACCATATTCTGCAATACTTGGAAAGTTCGCATGGGGGACTCGACCCCCCGACAATCCCCTTAGTTAGAGGGGCGCTCTATCCAACTGAGCTAATGCGGTATAGAATACATGCTTATTGTATCAAATTTATCTTGGATGTCAAGTAACAAAGGAGTAAAGCATGAGAAAGACGTGCGATAACCAGAAACATCATCTGCACATCGAGTTGACGGCGGAGCAGTATCAGCAGCTCTGCCGTCAGGCCAAACTCTGTGGACTGTGCAAACGGGCTTATATCGTCCGGCTCATCGATGGTACTCCGATCCGGGCCAGACCTTCCCAGGAAATCAAGGACCTCCGCACGGAGATTCATCACATCGGCAACAACATCAACCAGATCGCCCGCAGCGTCAATGCCGGTATCGCCACGGCAGAGGATGCCAGGCGTGGACTGTTCCTACTGGATAAAGTCTATGAGTTGATGTATCAGGTGGCCAATCCGTAATGGCCGTCACCAAGATCCTGGCTCGAAAAGGTCGGTTGGATATCGGGATTGACTACATCCTCAACGGCGATAAGACGGAGCAGAAGATCCTCACAGCCCATCAGGGCTGTGAACCAGGCCGGGAGTGCCGTCAGATGCTAGAGACCAAACGGGACACCGAAAACATGGGGGGCGTCCAGTATTACCATATTGTCCAGTCCTTCAAGCCCGGTGAAATCTCTCCCGAGCTGGCTCTGAAAATTGCCAAGACTTTCGCTGCGGAGTATCTGGACGGTTACGAGGCGGTAATTGCCACCCATGTGGATCGGGGGCATATCCATTCGCACATTGTGTTCAACTCCGTGAACGCGGACACCGGCGAGAAATATCATAGCAATGCCAGAAGCTATTACTGCCAGATCCGGGCCATCTCAGACCGGCTGTGCCGGGAGCACGGCCTCTCTGTGATTCTCTCTGGAGAGGCCTCCAAATCCATGAGCTATGTGGAGTGGCTGCGTCAATCCAGGGGTCAACCCACCTTTCGCTCCATGCTTGAGGCGGATCTCCGGGAGTCCATTGAGGACGCCAATGACCTGGGCCACTTCTTCCTGCTCATGGAGCACAAGGGCTACGAGATCCGCCACGGAAACCGTCTGGGATTCCGTCTGCGGGGGCAGGAGCGGTTTCAGTATCCAGGCAGAAAAAATGCCGCATTCACAGAGGACGGTATCCGTGCCGCCATCCTGGGTAATTTGGAGGAAATCGAGACAGGTCAACGGGCCACTTTTGCTGACAGACCCATGTTTCCTCCCTACCGCAGACATCCCAAATACACGGGCTTTTTGGCCCTGTACGTTCATTATCTCTACCTGCTGGGAAAAATCGAACAGCGACAGTATCCCCCCAGGATGACGCCGCACCTGCGGCAGGAAGTCATGAAGTTTGAGCAGTACCGAACACAGTTCGCTTTTCTGCGAGAGAACAACATTTCCACCACTGACGAAATGACCGCCTATCAAAGCCGCACAGAGGAAACTCTGGCCAATCTGATGAAGCAGCGCACCATCCTCAATGTGCGTAAAAAGAAGCGGCAGGCGCTGTACGACGCCCTGGCGGATGTGGAGGCCCTGGCACCGGCCAAGGCACTCTATGAGAACGGGCTGTCCGGCATGGAAGATGAGTTTGCCCGCTACATGCAAGCCGTACGCCTATTGGAACAGTGCGGCATCCCTCCAGAGCATCTGACAAAAGAAAAAACGGAGGTGTATAACCAACTTGCCGATCTGAACCGGCAGATCCGCGCAGAACGCAAAAAGCTGGACCTGTGCCGGGAAATCCAGACGGCAAGTAAGCAGATGGAAGAAGATATCCGCAAAACCGAAACAAGAGGAAAAGAGGTGGAACACGATGAACATCGGAGGCGGTGAGGCTGCCGACCAGATGGTTCGCATGATGTTGACCGGCACAGAAGTGACGGTTCGGCTGGGTGCATCCGCTCTCAAAAATCTACTGGCCATCACGCTGGCTTTGGCAAAGCATCACAAGACCCTGTCCGGGAAGGTCAACATGGGAAAAATGCTCAGGGAGACACGGGATATCCGAATGTTCCCAATGTCGCCGGAACAGTATCAGGCATTCAAGCAGAGGGCAGTCAAACAGAAGATCCTGTTTTCTGTCATCCGGGATTCGGATGGTCGCGGCAAGGTGGTAGATGTGGCCATGCCAGTCACAGAGCTGGAGCGCGCCAATCTCATTTTTGCGCGCATCCGATACCTTCCGCAGGATCGCCAGAGTACACCAGCCAAGGAGCAAGCCCCCATGCGGGATTCCGTGATCCGGGAGGAAAAAACGCCAAAAAAAGAGTCTCGGTCGGAGTTCGACTTGGCCGGTATCAGCGGCAGCTCCAGTATCTCCAAGAGCGAAATCAGTACGGAGACGACCCATGAGCGCCACTCTGTTCTGGCACAGCTGAAGGGGTACCGGGAGCAGCTGGACCGGCAGCACAAAGCAGCTCCGGCCCAAAATAAGCAAAAGCTTCGTACCAAACAGCGATAAAATGGCAGGGCGCGTGATATGCCAACGCACCCTGCTTTTGTTATGGATGGGGGTGAACTGTACTGAAACAAAGTTCCAGGGCTGGGGATATTGTCCTGGCCCTGTTTTTCTATGTTCCGGTGGTTTGGGGCGCATTGCTCATTGCCCAATCCTTGGGGCATGGATTGCCGGAGCTTCTTACCAACCTGACAGCGGCGCTCCAGCATCCGCTGGATATCCATTGGACAGACAAAAGCCTGCTGTCCATCCTGATCTGCACCGGCCTCTATATCATGGGCCTATGCGTCTACACCTCGGAGCAACGGCGCACTCGGGACGGTGAGGAGCACGGCTCCGCCGCCTGGGGCTCTCCCCGGCAGGTCAACGCCATGTTCCGCCAAAAAGAGAACAAGCTCCTGACCCGCCATGTCCGCCTGGGCTTGGACACCCACAAGCACCGCCGCTCCCTCAACGTCTTGGTTATCGGCGGCAGCGGCGCGGCTAAGACCCGCAGCTATGTCAAACCAAACATTCTGGAGGCCAACACCAATTATGTCATTACCGACCCGAAAATGGAGGTACTCACAGCCACCGGAGGGTGGCTGAAAAGCAAAGGGTATGACATCCGGGTGCTAAACCTGGTCAATCTGGAACAATCGGACGGATACAACCCCTTCCGCTATCTGAGAGATGAAAAAGATGTCCTCAAGCTGGTCAATAATCTCATCCAGGCTACCACACCAAAGGGCAGCCATGAATCTGATCCGTTTTGGACCAAAGCCGAGACGGCGCTCCTCCAAGCCATCATCCTCATGCTGTTCCAGGAGGCCCCGGAGTATGAGCAGAACTTCACCATGGTCATGCGGGTACTGGAATACGCGGAGGTTCGAGAGGAGGATGACGAGTATCTCTCCCCCCTGGATCTACTGTTCCAGGCCATGGAACGGGAGAACCCGGAGAGCGTGGCTCTGCGGCAGTACAAAGTATTCAAGCAGAGCGCGGGCAAGACAGCCAAGAGTATTTTGGTCTCCGCCGCGGTTCGTCTGGCCCCCTTCAACCTGCCCCAGATCCGGGCCATCACGGACCACGACGATATGGACCTCTATACCCTGGGAGAAAAGAAATGCGCTCTCTACGCCGTGATTCCGGACAATGACAACACCTTCAATTTTTTGGTGTCTCTGCTCTATTCCCAGGCGTTTCAGACGCTTTATTACAGCGCGGATCAGATCCATCATGGGGCGCTGCCCCGGCACGTCCACTTTGTATTGGATGAGTTCGCGGCCATGCCGCTGCCAGGGTACACCCGTGAATTGGCCACCATGCGTTCCCGTAACATTTCCTCCAGCACCATCATCCAGAATATGGCCCAAATCAAGGAGCTATACAAGGACTCCTGGGAGACCATCCCCGGCAACTCGGACACCATCCTCTATCTGGGCGGCAACGAGCAGAGCACCCATAAGTATATCTCTGAAGCCCTGGGCAAGGCCACCATTGATACAAAGACCCATGGGCAGACCAAGGGCAAATCGGGCTCCTACTCCACCAATTTCCAGATGAGCGGACGGGAGCTGCTTACCCCCGATGAGGTTCGTGCGTTGGATAATCGCTATTGCATCTTGTTTATCCGGGGAGCAAAACCCGTCATGGACCTAAAGTATGAACTGACCGAGCACCCCGCTATCCGCTACACCGTGGACGGAGGCGGAGCGCCGTATATTCACCATGGACACAACACCACACCGGCCATTCCAGGCACACCGTTCTTCCAGGTTATTTCTGCCGATGAAACCAACAAAGAAAAGGAGACTGCAGCATGAAACATGATCTGACCACCCGCAAGTATGAGCGCCGCGCACGGAAACTGTACGCCCTGTTTTCCTGCCTCGTTCTGGCGCTGACCGTTATGGTTGTCCCGGCCTCTGCCGCAGACGATCCGCTGACGGTCGTCAACAACCTTTCCGAGTTCATCTTCTCCCTGATTCGAGCCATCGGCCTGATCCTGCTGGGCTTCGGTGTCCTCCAGCTGGGCCTGTCCCTCAAGAGCCACGACCCCTCTCAGCGGGCCAACGGCATGCTCACCATTGCTGGCGGTATTGTGATCACCTTTACCAAGGAGATCCTCACTCTCATTACCGGATAAAATTATAAATTTAAGTAAAAATGCTGTGGATATCAGCATCCACAGCATTTTACTAATAATTTAAGAGGCCGGTAAAAGAGCAAGAATTAAGCAACAATTTTGTCAACATGAGAACTGCAAAAGACGCAACTGTTAAGAAATCCGAAACCATCGGCAACACCTCCACGATAGTCAGTGACAGTTGCCCCATATATGGTCGCCCTGCTATCCGATGGCTCTCTCTACCGTGCCTCCTGGGGCCAAGTGCAGTATAGCATTTGTAGCACAATTTTTCAATCACAAGTCTTTTATTGAAGGAGGTGATGCAACATGGGCAGTGGAAACTGGATCGTAGACAATCTGAATTCCGCACTACAGACCTGGAACGACAAACTTGCAGAGATCTGGACTTTGATCAGCACCACCCCGGAGGAATTCAAAGGCGGCGGGATCTGGAACGTGATCGTCAGCATCAACGGCGCACTCCAAGCCATCGGCTACGCTCTGTTGGTGCTCTTTTTCGTGATGGGCGTAGTCAAGACCTGCGGCAGCTTTACCGAGATCAAGCGCCCAGAGGTGGCCTTCAAGTGCTTTATCCGCTTTGTATTGGCCCAGGCGGCAGTGACCTATGGCATGGAACTGATGAACGCCCTGTTCCGAATAGCCCAGGGTGCAGTATCCACCATCATGGACGCATCCGGCATGACTGCCATGTCACCCACCACACTCCCGGAGGAACTCATTACCGCCATTGAAAGTGTAGGACTGTTGGAATCCATCCCCCTCTGGGCGGTCACTCTGCTGGGGTCTTTGTTTATCTGGGTTCTCTCCCTCATTATGATTCTGACCGTCTATTCCCGCTTTTTCAAACTCTACATGGCAACCGCTATCGCGCCCATCCCTCTGTCCAGTTTTGCGGGACAGCCCTCCAGTAGCATCGGCGTCGCTTTTCTTAAAAGCTATGCCGCCATCTGTCTGGAGGGCTGTATCATTGTATTGGCTTGTGTTATTTTTTCACAGTTTGCTTCCGCACCGCCCGCTGTGGGGGATGCTTCCACAGCCCCGGCCACGCTGGTCTGGAACTACATTGGAGAATTGATCTTCAATATGCTGGTGCTGGTAGGCTCGATCAAGATGAGCGACCGGATCATCCGGGAATTGATGGGGCTTGGTTAATTATCGTCAAACAGGTCATCCACCCGGATCTTATATCCACCATCCAGTTCTAGCTCCCCATGCATTTGGGCCTCCCGCATACGGTTGAGGACAATAAGCTCCAGCATCTTGTCCTCTCTCCGCCGAAGCAGAATGCCCCGAACCTTTCGAACCAGGGAAACTACCCAGGATAGGACTACCACCGCCAGCAGCACATACCAGATAACGTTGGCCAGAGTCTGATTGGCATAATACCATTTATGGAACACGGTGGGGACGACCAGCGCATAAAGCAGTGGAATGGTCAGGCGAAACACGGCTGCTAACCGGAACACAATGGAGAGAAAAATCATTACGATCCCGAGCATCAAGTATGCCATACGCTCCACTCCCTTTCTAAGTTGAGCAGATGGTACCATAGCCGGGCAGGCTTTGCAACGGTCTGTCCATGAAAACTAAGCAGAAATGTAGGAGGTGAGACCTTGGAGGTCCGCATCAATAAAGAGGTACGCAATTATCAGGAAAGCCTATTCTTCGGCCTGTCCCTGCGGCAATTTTTGTTTGCCCTTCTGGCCGTTCTGGTGGCGCTGGCCGTGTACTTTTTCCTGCGTCCGGTGCTTGGGACAGGCGAGATCGGCTGGGTGTGCATCCTGGCCGCGTTTCCCTTTGCCCTGGGCGGTTTTTTCACCTACAACGGCATGACTCTGGAACGCTTTCTCATGGCTTATATCCGCTCAGAATTTCTCATGCCCAAACGGCTCTTATTCCGAACGGAGGATCTCTATGTCAAACTTATGGAACACACATCAATAAAGGAGGCCATCCAACTTGATTAAGACCCTTCAAAACACACTGAAGCAGGACAAAGAGCACCTTTCGGTGCCCAAGTCCGTACAGGATACCATCCCCATCCGCCGCCTCTGGCCGGATGGGCTTTTTCAGTTTGGCGGGAAATTCTCGAAAACCGTCCGCTTTTCCGACATCAATTACGCCATTGCTTCCAAAGAGGACAAGACCTCCATGTTCCTGGGCTACTCGGAACTGCTCAATGCCCTGGACACCGGCTCTACCACCAAAATCACCATCAACAACAAGCGGCTCAACCGCCGCAACTTTGAGCAGGAGATCCTGATCCCGCCCCAGGGGGATCATCTGGACGGAGGCCGTTCGGAGTACAACGCCATGCTGCTGGACAAGGTCACCGACTCCTCCAACAGCATGGTGCAGGAGCGATATGTCACAGTATCCGCCCATAAGAAAACACCCGAGGAGGCACGCACCTTCTTTGACCGGGTCATGAATGATGTGACTACCCGGCTCAATCACCTGGATTCCCACTGTGAGGAGCTGGACACGGTGGAACGGCTGCGCGTGCTCCACGACTTTTACCGAGTAGGCGAGGAGTCCCGGTTCCATATCGACCTGCGGGAGTGCATGAAAACAGGACGCTCCTTCAAGGACACCATCTGCCCGGACAGTATGGAGTTTCGGAAGGATCACTTCATCATGGGCGATAAATATGGCCGGGCCATGTTCCTCAAGGAGTATGCCAGCTACATCAAGGACTCCATGATCAATGAGCTCACCAGCCTGAACCGCACCATGATGCTGTCCATCGACGTAATCCCCGTCCCCACCGATGAGGCCGTGCGTGAGATGCAGAACCGCCTGCTGGGGGTGGAGACCAACGTCACCAACTGGCAGCGGCGGCAGAACAGCAACAACAACTTCTCCGCGGTGGTGCCCTACGACCTGGAGCAGCAGCGGAAAGAGACGCGGGAAATGCTGGATGACCTGACCACACGGGATCAGCGGATGATGTTCGCTGTGGTGACTCTGGTGCATCTGGCCGACAGCAAGGAGGAGCTGGACAGCGACACAGAGACCCTTCAGTCCATCGCACGCAAGCATCTGTGTCAGCTGACCACCCTGAACTGGCAGCAGGACGCGGGCCTTGTCACCGCCCTCCCCTTGGGGCTGCGGCGGATCGACGCGCTGCGGACCCTGACCACCGAGGCCCTGGCCGTCCTCATGCCCTTCAAAGCCCAGGAGATCCGGGACCGGGGCGGCATCTACTACGGCCAGAATGTCATCAGCAAAAATCTCATCATTGCCGACCGCAAGCAACTCCTCAACGGCAACGGATTTGTTCTGGGCGTGTCCGGCTCCGGCAAATCCTTTACCGCCAAGCGGGAGATCACCGCCTTGGCCCTCTCTACCCAGGATGACATCCTGATCATCGATCCGGAAAGTGAGTATCGGCCCCTAGTGGAGGGGCTGGGCGGCGAGGTGGTGGAGATCTCGGCTACCTCCAGCAACCACATCAACGCCATGGACATGGAACAGGGTTACGGTGAGGGGGAAAACCCCGTGGTGCTGAAATCGGAGTTCCTGCTTTCACTCTGTGAGCAGTCTGTGGGGGCCGGAAAGCTGTCTGCCAAGGAGAAGTCCATCATCGACCGCTGTACGGCACAGTGCTACCACGACTATGTGCGGGACGGCTGCCGGGGCCAGGCCCCCACGCTCCAGGACTTTCACGCCGAACTGCTGCGCCAGCCGGAGGCCGAGGCGCGGGATGTGGCTCTGGACCTGGAACTGTTCACGGAGGGCAGTCTCAACACCTTTGCCAAACCCACCAATGTAGACATGAGCTCACGCATCGCCTGCTATGATATCCGGAAGCTGGGCAAACAGCTGCTCTCCATGGGCATGCTGGTGATCCTGGATAGCTTTCTCAACCGGATCACCCGCAACCGCCGCCTGGGGCGGAATACCTGGATCTATATTGACGAGATCTACCTGCTGTTCCAGCATGAGTACAGCGCCAACTTCCTATTTACCCTTTGGAAGCGGGTCCGGAAGTACGGTGCCTGCTGCACCGGCCTGACCCAGAATGTGGACGATCTGCTCCAGTCCCACACGGCCCGGACCATGCTGGCCAACAGTGAATTCCTGGTCATGCTCAACCAGGCCAGCACCGACCGGCTGGAGCTGGCCCGACTGCTGAACATCTCCGACAACCAGCTCTCCTACATCACCAATGTGGACTTTGGACGTGGCCTCATCAAGTGCGGCAGCGCCATTGTGCCCTTCATGGACAATTTCCCCCGTCATACGCAGCTCTATAAACTGATGACGACCAAGCCCTCTGACTTGGCAGCGTAATAAAACCAGGGAGGGGCCAAGGCCCCTCCCTGCTGGAGTGAGGTGAGATATATCGATAAAATCAAAGAGAAACCCCAGGTGCAGCACACTTTGAAAGAACGTGTCAAGTCCGCACCGAAGGAATTGATCCGGCGGGGGCTGGATGACGGCACAGAACGCCTGCGGGGCCAGCTGCGGGACACGGCCCAGCACGGCCAGCGGGATGACTTTGGTGGTGACCAGCTGGGCGATGCCGAGGTGAGCGGTGTCAAACGGGCGGAGTGGCTGGCCGAGCGTCTGCTTGGAAAGCGAAAGAAAGGTACAAAACACACCCCGAACGCAGGCACGGACGGATACCCTGGCCGTCACGATCCGCCAGGAGTAGCAAGGCCAAGAGATGACAGCACTCTGCCTTCAAGAAGCCGCCTTTGCGGGAAGGAAGCGGTAGATTCGCTTCGAGCGCAGAGTGTGGGCAGAAGCCAGCCGCAGTCCGCACTCCAAACGTCTCAAAAAAGAAACATCAAGACCAAGGACGCCTATCTGAAGATGCAAGCCGATCCCGCGCCTGCCACACCGCCAAGCGCCTTGCAGCAGGGAAAAGCGTCCTTTGTGTGGGGGCGTCAGGACACCCTTCTCCGCAGCAGGAAACTGGAGCGGCGCTTGCCCACGAGAGAGGACAGCCCCTCGGCAACTCCTCCCTCGGAAAAACGGCAACAAGGTATAGAGGCCCGCAAGCAGCTACATCAGGTGTCCGGGCAGACAAGTGGTTCTCGTGTGCAGACCCGGCCTCACGGGGAGGCCTCCAGGCAGGCTATGGGCAGCACCGCAAAGGCGGCAGTAAAAGAACGAGGCGTGCCGGTCAAGTCGGCTGCCCATCCCATTCGCAAAACAGCTGGGATCGGAAAGCCGGGTGGGAAACCGCCTGCAAGAGCGTTTCCGGCCCGACAGGCCCACCGTGCGGCGGAGGCGGGAGCCAGGCTGGCACGAACCCAAACGGCCGCAAAGGCGGCCCGTGTGACCGCCAGACAGGCCGCACAGGCGGCAAACCGCGCGCTCTGCGCCGTAATCGCGGCAGCTAAAGCTCTTGCCACCGCGGCCACGGCAGGCGGTGGGGTGGTGATCGCGGTGGTGGTTGTCATCTGTCTGTGCGGCATCATCCTCGCCTCACCGCTGGGCATCTTTTTTGCCGGGCCTGATGAAACAGCCGGAGCCATCTCTCCCGCCCAGGCGGTGGCACAGATCAACGGCGAATTGGGCGAGAAGATCTCCAGCATGCAGGCGGAGGGTGGATATGATACGCTGGAGATCCAGGGACAGCCACCCCCATGGCCGGATGTATTGGCGGTGTTCGCAGTCAAGACAGCGGGTACGGATGATGGAGTACCTGTGGCTGTCTTGGACACTGCGAATGTGGCGGCCCTGCGCACAGTCTTCTGGGACATGACAAAGCTCACATCCTCCTCCAGAGAGGTGGAGCATCCCGCCACTGGAGACACCCCGGCCTGGACGGAACGGATACTCACTGTGACCATTACTGCCAGGACGCCGGACGATATGCGGGTATTTTACTCCTTTACCGAAACTCAGAATGCGTTTCTGGATGAGCTGCTGGCCAACTATGATCTCCTGACCACGTTGGCCGGGGACCTCACGATCTCTGATGCCACAGCAAAGAAACTCCTGGCCAATTTGCCTGCTGACCTGGACCCGGAGCGTCGGGCTGTGGTAGAGACCGCCTGCAGGCTCGTAGGCAAAGTCAACTACTTCTGGGGCGGAAAATCCCTGGTCCTTGGCTGGGACTCCCGCTGGGGCCAGCTGACCAAGGTATGGGCGAATGGCAGCTCAACCACCGGGACCTACCTTCCCTACGGGCTCGATTGCAGTGGATTTGTGGATTGGGTATTTTACAATGTCACCGATGGAGAATATGTCATAGGCCACGGAGGCGGTGCCCACGCCCAGCACACCTATTGCACTCCCATCTCTTGGGATGAGGCCCAGCCGGGTGACCTGGTATTCTATCCCGGTGACGAGCATGTGGGAATCGTAGGCGGCAGAGACGAGAACGGAAACCTGCTCATCATTCACTGCGCATTTAGTCAAAACAGCGTGGTTATTACCAATTCTAACGGATTTTTCGTTAGTGCGATGCCAAATTATTTTCAATAGCTATCCAATTTAAATTTTAAGTTGATAAACTCTGTATCCTTTATGCTTACATAGTAAATCAAATGATTATCTCAAAAAATCCCCAATTTACGGGCATTTCCGCAGGATTGCAGCTTGAATTTACTACCCATTTACTACTTTCGGATTGAGCCTTGATATGCTTTGAAGCTCCTACGGATAAGACCAGTATGGCACAGCAGTATTGAAACTACCATAGATTGAAACAACTTCATACAGCACCGCACAGGCGGCGTTTCTTACTCTCAATATGAGAGAACAGGAACGCCGCTTTTTTCATGCCCCTTGTTACGCAGTAGGGACAGAAAAAGCCTTGCTACAAGCGGCTTTGCGGGCGCATATCTGACGCGGCAAGGGATTTATACCTTATCCCCCGAAACCGCGCTTCTACTGCGTAACAAATCCACAGCAAAAGGAGTGATTTATTATGGCTGTTTTCCGGGTGGAACGAAACAAAAGCTGACCTTGCCGTCCGCCATGCGCTTTCTCTGTCCCCAGGTAACGTTTTCGGAAATGGAACGGCTCTCTTCCTGTGCAAGGCTCGACATGATGGTGATGAGCAGCTCGCCCTTGGAATCCAGCGTCCATATATTTTCCTTTTCAAAATAAATCTCGATGCCCTCGTCCTTCAGTTTCCGCACCGTGGTAAGGCTGTCCACGGTGTTTCGGGCAAAGCGGCTCACGCTCTTGGTCACGATGAGGTCAATTTTCCCGGCAAGTGCATCGGCTATCATCGTCTTAAAGCCTTCGCGCTTTTTGGTGTTCGTTGCGCTGATTCCTTCGTCCGTGTAGATGGAAACAAATTCCCAATCGTCACAGCTTTTGATGTAGCGGGTGTAATAATCCACCTGTGCTTCATAGCTGCTCTGTTGGTCCTCATGGTCCGTGCTGACCCGGGCGTAAGCGGCAACCCTGCGCTTTTTCTTGCTGGACAGGGGCGCCGCCGTATACCTGCTCTTGGTGGCAGGAATGGTTATCACGTTCTTCGCCATTTTGCTGTCCTCCCTCCGAAAAAGCGGTACACAAGGTTGCCGTCCGCAAGGACGGTGATTTCTTCTATTTGCTCGGTGAATGTCCGCTCGTCAAACGCATCCAATCCAAGTATGTGCACGGAAATCTGCCGCAGCTGAAAATCGGTATAATTGACGCTGTCACAGGGCGATACTTTGTTCCTCTTGCCGATACAGTACCAGTACACCCATCTGTTTGCCGAATTGACCCGGTGATAGGTTTTTCCGCACTTGGCGCATCGGATTTTTCCTTGAAACGCATCGGTCAGCGTTACGGTATGCCTGGTATCATTCAGATGAAGGTTTTTCCACCTTTTTGTTTCGCCGCCGACAAGGTAAAACTCCACATCGCCGTTCTCCAAAACAACGATGTCCTTGACCCGGCTCTCGAAAACCTCCTCTTCAAAAGCATCCAGATCCAGGATTTCAGCACAGATGTTTTTGAGTTCTTCCTCACTGAAATTTACGCTGGAGCAGGTTGTGCCGGCTTCTTTTTTGCTTCGGCAAATCCAATGCACATAGGTCCTGCCTTTCACGATTCCTTTCTTTCGGGCATAATTCGCGCCACAGATGCCGCAGTGGATTTTTGCGGTGAAGCAGTAGGTAGGATTGATGAGGGAAGCTCTGCGCTTCATTTCTGCCTTGACTTTGGCGTAAGTTTCGCGGTCGATAATTGCCTCGTGGCAGTCGGTCATGTAATACTGCGGCAGTTCTCCGTGATTTTTCACCTTGTTTTTTTGAATCGGGTCGGCTATGTAGCATTTCTGCCGTTTCATATCCCCGGCATAAACCTCGTTGAAAATAAGCTGCCGTACCGAGGCTTCTTGGAAGGTGTATCCGCGAATTGTGCGGATTCCCGCCCTGTTCATCCTGTCAGCAATCTCCCGCAGGGTGACGTCGTCAAGATACATTTGAAACATCCACCGCACCGATTCGGCTTCCTCTGGGACGATAAGGTATCTTTTCTGCACCTCATCGTATCGGTAACCGAGGATGCGCTTGTTCGCAACGCCAATCTCGCCGGACTGGAACCGCTTGCGGATGCCCCATTTGCAGTTCTCGGATATGCTACGGCTTTCCTCCTGAGCAAAAGAGGCGAGGAGCGAAAGCATCAGTTCGCCGTCCTCCGAAAAGGAATGGATTTTTTCCTTTTCAAACCGCACCTCCACGCCGATGGATTTGAGATGGCGGACGGTTTCCAGAAGGTCGACCGTATTTCTCGCAAAACGGCTGATGGACTTGGTAAGTATGATATCGATTTTTCCCTCCTCGCAGTCGGAAAGCATTTTTTGAAATTGCTCCCTCTTCGCTGTGAGTGTTCCCGTTATTCCGTAGTCGGCGTACACACCTGCGTACTGCCAGCCGGGATTCTTCTGAATCAGAGAACTGTAATAGCTGATCTGCGCGGATAGGGAATGGTTCATGCGTTCCGATTCCATCGAAACACGGGCATAGGCGGCGACTTTCTTTTTCGTCTGTATCACCGGCACTGCCTGTTCAATTTTTATGATTTTCGCCATGAAATCACTCCTTTCCGATACTATACATCACTCTTTACGGCTCAGAAGTCAACGAAATATCCGAGAATAATGTGCCGAAAACTGGCTTGTATTTCTCAAGAAAAATTGTATCAATCTGACGATATTCTTCCTCCGAAACGATGCCCTCTTTGAGCATTTTTCGGGCAATGCTCATGGTGGCCTGGTACATCTTTTCGTTTCGGAATTCTTCCTTACGCATTGCCGCCACCAGTCTTGAAACGGTCAGCGATGTAGCAGGCGTGGCTGCAGTATTTTCTCCGCTTATCCCCGTAAACATGGAACTCCTTACCGCAGTGCAGGCATTTGAAATGATAGACCGCCTTTCGCTTCACCTGGTCGAGATGGCTGTTCCACCAGGCGTTGCGGCATTTGTCACAGCAAAAGCGTTTTTTCTTCTGCTTCTCAATCTGCCGGATGGGCTGTCCGCAGTTCTCACAGCAGGTCGTTTCGCCTGTAAATGCCAAGGCAGGTTCGACAGAAAAGTTGCTGCCAATATCATTCCTGCGGCAGAAGGATTTTACAGTGTTCAGCGATATGCCAATGGATTTGGCGATTTTCCCGTATCCGTTTCCGTCCGCGCGGAGTTTTATGATTTGTGCTTTTTGATGATCGGTCATCATTTTTCGGCTCCTTCCAAGGGAGCGGTCTTGCTGTATCTCCCTCACTGGCTACCGAAAAATTCAACCCCATCGTTATGGCAGATAAAAAAACAGCCCACAGGCTCTCCGAAGAGGTACCTGCAGGCTGTGCTGATAAATTTCGTTTTGAAACGATTTATTTTAAATCCTATCTAAAATTTTATGAACGACATAGAGGGCTAATACGATTGAGCAGGCAATCCAAAGGTTGATTGTGAACAGCGTTACTCGGCCAAGCCATATACTGATTGCCAATATTCCCGCTGTAATTCCCAATCCAATCAAACTTGCAATGATTGAAAAGGTTTTTGTTTTACGCCCCTTTTTGTCTTTGCCAATTTGAAAAGATTTTTTCGTAATGACCTCTACAATCACGAAGGCTGCCGTAAGAATAATACCAATTACAATCAGACTTCCAAGAGAAATGGAAATAGAAAAATCCAGGGGCTTTCCAGTAACGGCATTGCGGATCAGCGGAATCGTTTCGTTTGAAATGACAATGTTGATGAAACCTAATATGGATAAACCCCAGCAAAGCGTATCAAAAAAGTCAATAATTCGCTGCCTTCGTGTTTCGGGAGGCAGGCTGGCAATTACATTGTCACAAAACCCCTTATAATCCTCTCCAATGACTTCACGGATTTTTTCACCGCGCTGCTGTGCTGAAAGGACCATTTCTGTTAAATCATAGCGCACTAACTCCTGATGATATGCTGAGATTTTGGCCCCTCTCAGGTAGCAAATCATATCGGTAAAAGCTTCCCGATTTTCAGGGCTGATTTGTTGATCCAGAGCGTTATTGCTTCGGTTCAACTCTTTGGTTTTTCGATTCATTTTATTTTCCTCCCTCATGAAATAATGCACCCACCGCTTGCTCAAGTTCGAGCCAACTGGAATAGAACCGCTCTATCTCTTCTTTTCCCGATGAAGAAAGAGAAAAATACTTTCGTTTTGGTCCTACCGGCGATTCGCGATATTGCGCGGTGATCAGACCGTTTTTCTCAAGCCGAAGCAAGAGCGGGTAGATTGTCCCTTCTGAAATATCTGTAAAACCATACGTCCGCAGGTTTTCTGATATTTCGTAGCCGTAGGTTTCCTTTTGGCTGATCACTTTTAGAATGCAGCCCTCCAGCGTGCCTTTCAGCATTTGTGACGGGATCATAAGTTCACCACCTATCTTGTAATGCAATATAGAACAACTATATTGTAATGCAAGATAGGTGCTTTGTCAAGACCCCCTGCAAAATCAAATATTCGGCTCTTATAGATTGCAAATATATATGCAAATAATTAAACATAATTGCCGCTCTTTCGATTACTTTATGGTTGTTTCGCGAGTAAAACAGCAAATAGTTCCCCTTAAACCGGCTTCTTTGCTGCTTCTATGTAGACAGTGACTTCAGCCAGCTATTAGGTAAAGAAATCATCGTACTTAAGTGGAGTCCCTAAAACCTTTGATGTAACAATAAGGCACCCAGCATTAAATTTATGCCGGGTGCCTTTCCTTTCAAACGCCAATGCTGCTTGGAAATCTCTGTGTACATAAAAACGTCTTGAAGCGCTCAATCCCTTTCATCAGCATACAACTGCCCGCACCCGGCGCCGATATCAGAACCGAACTGCATTCTGATAGCCACGCTGATACGGTTGGAATGTAAAATATCACTGAAGTTTTTAATGGCTTCGTGATTTGAAGCGGTAAATTTTCGCGCCGTCTTATCTGTTGCGTTATATGGGATAAGATCAACATGATATAGATAGGACAACGCTCCCCGGCTCAAAATAAGGTGCGCTAACGCTTTCGCATGCTCTGCCGAATCATTTATTCCGCCCAGCATAATATAAGCCAGGAACAAGCGCCTTTTGGTATTTGCAACGTGCGCATCCAACGCATCCATTACTTTATGGAGCGGATAAGTTTGATTGATCGGCATCAATTCCGAACGTTGCTTTTCAAAAGGCGAGTGCAGCGAAAAAGCTAAATTCACCTGCGGAAAATCACGGGTCAGCCGTTTTATCCCGGGAATCATTCCAATCGTCGATATGGTAATGCGTCGCTGGCTTAATCCGAACAAAGACGGGTTTGTCAGGATTTTTAATGCGTCAAATAAATTGGGATTCGCAAACGGCTCGCCCATTCCCATAAAAGAAACACTATTGATTTGATGCCCTGCAAGATAAAAATACAGAATTTGATCTGTTATTTCATCAGCGGTCATATTGCGTTTGTGTCCGATAGCACCTGTTGCGCAGAATTTGCAGCCAAACCCACAGCCGCATTGAGATGAGACGCAAAAAGATTCCCATCCTTTTTTGTAATGCAGGTTCACCGTTTCGACGCAGTTTCCATCCTTTAATTGAAAAAGCACCTTATCTGCCTGGCCCGATGCCCGATGTGTAACTGGAACAAGGCCGCAGACAGAGGTCCCAAAAGTTTCCGCCAAATTTGATCTTAGTCTTTCCGGCAGCATATACATGGAATGAAAGTCAGGAATATGCTGTGCAAAAATCATCTTTATCAATTGCTCATAGCGATAATCCGGAAAATTCATTCCCGATATACATCGCTTCATAACCTCATATTTTGAATAAATCATGTAGGCTTTTCTCCTCTTGAATAATGAAATCATCAAGAAGCAAAGCCAGCATGAGCGGCGGTCAGTTTATGCTACTCCATGCAAAGGCCGCCAGCACAACCTGGCTTTGCATGGAGTTTGTCATGGGTGACGGCTATTTTACAGTTATTCATTATTTCGCCCCTTTTTCTATAACTCAACGGTTTTGGTCGCAATATTTTCACAGAAAGCACTGTCGTGCTCCACGAACAGAATGGTCGGCTTGTATTCGAGCAGCAGGTTTTCTATCTGCATGCGGGAAAGGACGTCAATGTAGTTGAGCGGTTCATCCCAGATATACAGATGCGCCTGCTCACACAGGCTTTTGGCGAGCAGGACTTTCTTTTTCTGCCCCTCGCTGAATTCGTCCAACCGCTTTTCAAACTGCTCCCGAGGAAAATCAAATTTCCGCAGGATGGCTTTGAAAAGACTTTCATCGAGAAGATTTCGCTCGATATATTCGCTTAAGAAGCCGTTCAGCCCCGCCGTGCTTTGGGGGACATAGGAAATTTTCAGCCGTTCGCTTTTTCGCAAAATGCCTTGATAGGGGATGTTTTCCCCGCAGATCAGCTTCAGAATGCTAGATTTTCCGGAACCGTTTTTCCCCTGCAGCGCAATCCGGTCTCCCTGCTCTATGGTAAAACTGATATTCGAGCAGACGGCACGACTTCCATAGGCAATGGAAACATCGGAAAGCTCAAGCAGTCGGCTGGTGTGGTATGGAAGCGGAGAAAGTTTTAGGCTTTCGGCAGTTTCCAGGTTTTTGAGCAGTTTGGATTTCTCATGAATCAAATCCTGCTGACGATTTTCAATAGCTTTGGAACGCTTCATCATTTTCGCTGCTTTATGGCCGACATAGCCTTTGTCCAGCTTGCTTCCCGAGTTGGTCGAACCGTTTTTGCTTTTTTCCACACGGTCTGACCAACCGGAAGTCTTTTGTGCGGCAGCTGTTAAACGGCTGATTTCTTTTTTGTGTTTCTCGTTTTCTGCCCGTTCAAAGCTGTCCTGCATCTCTTTGTTCCTCCACCAGGACGAGAAGTTTCCCCTCTGAACCTCGATGTTTGTTTTATTGATTACGAGAATATGGTCGATGCAGTTGTCCAGGAAAACCCGGTCATGAGAAACCAGAATAAACCCATGTTTTCGCTTCAGATAATCGCTCAAGGTTTTTCTGCCCAAAGTGTCAAGATGATTCGTCGGCTCATCAATCAGCAGAAAGCTGTTTTCTTTCAGGAACAAAGCGGCAAGCAGTGCTTTTGTCTGCTCCCCCTTTGAAAGGGTGGAATAGGAGCGATAAAGAAGATCATCCGACACATTCAGCAGGGACAGCTCACGTGCAATTTCCCAGTCCTGCGCATTCGGGCTGATTTCATGAATGACATCAATGACAAAAAAGTCAGCGTCCGGCACGTCATAGGGAAAATACTCAAACGAAACATTGCTTGAAATGGTACCGCTGTATTCATATTTCCCCATGAGAAGCTTTAGAAAAGTCGTTTTTCCCCGGCCGTTTCGCCCGGTAAATCCAAGCTTCCAATCTGTATCAATCTGAAAGCTTACGTTTTCAAAAATATTGGATGCAAGAAAGTTACTTCCTGCATCCCATATTGATAGCGAAGTCAAAGCCGCATAAAGGCGGCAAAACAAGGCTCATATGAGTGAATCGGCATTAAACTTTCTTGCAAACGCACAGCAAAAACATCGGCATAGCGTGTATGCCCGAAGATTCATGCCATGCAAAAATAGTTAGCAAGAAAATTTAATCACCTTTCCACCTCAAATCTAAAATAATATTATATTTTAATATACACCAAAACGGTGGTAAAGTCAATGCTTTGCGTTGGATTTCATAAAATGTTTAGTATGAACATTTTAATAAGGCCAAAATGTGCATACAATACAACAGGTTAGTTTCTGATGTATATGAGCGCAGGGGGGCTTATGAAAAAAATGGAACCAGATTATAAGGCAATCGGTGAGCGAGTAAAGACGCTCCGGCAACGGAAAGGCCTTAGCCAGGAAGCCTTAGCAGAGGCATGTGGTCTGTCTAAAACACACATGAGCCACATTGAGACAGGAAACACAAAAGGTAGTTTGCCCACCTTTATTTTGATTGCAAATGCTTTGCAAATTTCGCTTGATGACATATTGTGTGATAGTCTTGAATACGAAACAGTATCTTACCATCATGAGATTGCAGAATTGACTAAAGATTGTTCCCCATTAGAACTTCGAGTAATTACTGACATGGTAAATGCGACTAAGTCTATTTTGCGTAATCGCCATTTGGTAGACTAAATCAATTGTGATATATTTGATAGGCAAATGGACAAAAATGTGATATATTTATTAAAAGTTGTGATTTCTGATTCAGCTAGAGGATAGATATATGTTAGCCTTTTATCTTGCAACAATTGATAATCCTACGGATAGGAATAAGTTTGAAATTCTTTATCAGAAATATAGACAGTTTCTCTTTTACAGAGCTAGCCAGATCTTAGGTAATACGAGTGATTCTGAAGATATTGTTCACGATGTATACTTGAAGTTGTTAGAGATCATTGATAAAATTGGAGAGCCAGACAGTCCCCAGGCAAAAGCTTTACTTACTATTATTGTAGAAAATAAAGCAATTGACTTATATCGACGCCGACAATCCAAGAGTATAGGTTCATTAGATGATACGCTTTATAAATCGGAAGATAGCGGCACAGATATAGAGTCATTTGTATTGGATCGGCATACGATTGCAATGGCTATTGCAGCACTTCCATCTAAATATCGAGCGGTTCTCATTTTGAAATACAGTCAAGGATTTTCCACATCTGAAATTGGGACTATACTCTCTATGTCTACAGAAAATGTAAAAAAGACACTTCAACGAGCCAGACAAAAGCTAAAAGATAATCTGAAGGGGGACGAGTATCTTAATGAAAATAACAGATGAGATGTTATTTGAGAGTGCCTCCGAGGCAGAAGATCTTTGGTTACATACTTTGCCTGATGCCAAAGTCATTCCAGAGCATAAATTCTCTCCCAAATTCGAGCGTAAAATGAAAAAATTAATTAGAAAAAGCAGACACTCGAAACAAATTGATTTTATATTGAAAAGTTCTAAAAAAGTTGCTATTTTCTGTATTATAGTTTTCTCATTAACATTTTCTGGACTAATGACTGTTAAAGCATATCGAGAGCAATTTATCCAAGCTGTTATAGAAATATATCAGACTCTGACAAGTTTTAAATTTTCATCTGAAGAGAATGTAGAGCATCCAGTTGGAAATATATCTTATTCTTACTTCCCTGATGGCAACTACAAAATGGAGGTCATTCAAAACCAAGGGGGACGATATTATATTGAGTTCAAGTCTGTTGATTCAGAAGATTACATCAGAGTCAAACAAAATGCTATCTCAAGCGGCAGTAAGGAAACTTCGTACCTAGATAGTGAAGACGCTGAGCAGCAACAGATTTCTATAAATGGATATGATGGTATCTTGCTGTATAAAAAAGGAAAAACAATTGTTCAGTGGACAACAGATTACTATGTTTTTCAGATATCTAGCAACCTAGCTCAAACAGAAGTAATAAAATTTGCAAACGGCATAAATCTAGTACAAGATTCTTATTGATAGTACGCTTTATAAATTCTCTACATAATATAAGGGAATACTATGTAGAAGACTTATAATTAGTAAGCATCAAATCTTATGGCACATAAAAGGCCTCCATCTCAACACCTATATGCTGAGATGGAGGCCAATGTTTTGAAGTTCTACGGAGCATTTACTAGAAGAAATGTCTCCCCGCCCATGTCTCATATATTTTTATTGTCTTGAAAATCCGGTAGTGTCAACAGTTTCACACTTTGGTTTGTAGACTCTGGGATGAATGAAATCAGCCAGCAATGGAGGCGTCCTCAGCAGCAGCCTCCAGGTGCTTCATATTCATGTACTTCTTGTTGCCCTACTGGGTGCCGGCCACATGGCGCAGCCGGGCACAGACCAGCATCAGAGCAGAGTTACCGTCCGGGAAACTGCCCACCACACGAGTGCGGCGGCGGATCTCCCGGTTCAGCCTCTCAATGACCTTGTTGGTGCGGATGCGAGTCCAGTGCCCACTGGGAAAATCGCAGTAAGTCAGCGTTTCCTCTATGCCATCCTCCACCTTCCTGGCGGCCTCTTTCAGCTTCATGGAACGGAGTTCCTCCACCACTGCCTTAGCCTTTTCTCGGGCTGCTTTCTTGCTCTCCTGAGAGTGGATCGCCTTGAGCATCTTGACCACCAGCTTCACCTTGGCACGAGGCGTGACTGAGAACACATTGCGGTAGAAGTGGACGGTACACCGCTGGTATTTGGCCTCAGGGAATACTTCTCCTACAGCCTCCAGCATACCAAGACACTTGTCGCCAACAATGAGTTTCACTCCGTCCAGGCCACGCCCACGGAGCCATTGAAAGAAGCTGCCCTAGCTGGCCTTGTCCTCCTTCATACCCTCAGCAGCACCAAGAACCTCACGATATCCGTCCTTACTGACCGCAATCTCCACCAGAATGGCTACATTTTCAAATTCTCCGCCCCAGTTGCGGCGCAGGTAGATCCCATCCACATAGACATACGGATACCGCCCACCTTGTAGAGGCCCGTTCCGCCAATCTTCAATGCGGACATACGCTTTCTTATTTAGCTCACTGATGGTGGAGGGAGAGACCTTGCTGCCCCAGAGGGCCTCGGTGATGTCCTCCACGCGCACCGGACAGATACGCCTGCCAGGTACATCTCAATGGGCGTCTCTTCTACACTGCTCTCCCGGCGGCGATACCGCTTAATAATGGCTGTCTCAAAGGAGATTCCCTTGAGCTTGGGTACTTTGAGGGTGACATTCCCGGAAGTGGTGGTAAGATTTCGGCTATAGTGGCCGCTGCGGTAGTCCTGGCGTTGCTCATTACGCTCGTACCGAGCCGCCTAGGTCAGTTTTTGGGCCTCAACCTCCAGAAGCTCATTGAGAGTCTCCTCTACGCTGACACGCACAAGTTCCTTGAGCTGCCCCTTGATTACTTCCTCGTTTAGCAGTACAATCTTCTCGGGCATAGTTTGCTGTCTCCTTTCAGAATGGTGTGTCGCGACTTCATTCTACCAGAGATCTGCACCATGTCTCTTTTTGTTTTTGCGAAATTTATTCTACCTTATCAAAATCCTCTGTTCAGTTATATGCTCTCACAAAAATTTTTAAAATGGATGTCCCGAATACACTGCATTATTCGTTATTATATAATGAATCTAAAATTGGGAGGGTTTCCTTTTGAACTACATGTATTCATTTTGTAGAAAAGTTGTTCCTGTTGTTGCAATCTCTGCTTGTTTGTTAAGCTCTACGGCGATTTCTGCGAGCGCCGCAATGCTTCCAGCTGAGCAAGCCTCCGTCTCTCTATCTTCTGCTGGCGCTGAAGCAAGAATGACACTAATTAGTGGCAGTGAGAATGCCAACGTAGCTTTGTCCGTATTCTATTCAAAAAACGAAGCCATCGTGACCGGCACGGGTG
>ENA-UESI01000235-UESI01000235.1-human-gut-metagenome-genome-assembly--contig:-NODE-235-length-49354-cov-7.877631_pt1 | contig 49354 bp, 38 predicted proteins | sample MGYA00243005_ERZ508006 | MGnify/ENA primary metagenome ERZ508006 (study PRJEB26167, sample SAMN06115436) | human gut metagenome | host: Homo sapiens | place: China:Shandong | collected 2015-06-10... | reverse complement strand
ACCTGCTGAACAGCATCACGGTTCAGTAAAGGCCGAAACTCGGAAAATAAATGCCGGAGTCTCAGACTCCGGCATTTATTGTTGGGGCTTGTCGTTATAGGTTCCGGAACGGATAGGGGTATTCGGCCCCGAACGTCTTCTTGTATTCGAGGACGAAGGCTTGGTAACGGCTGCGGGCTTCCTCGTTGCGTTTCAGCCGGTTGAGCGACCGGACCAGGTAGGCTAAGGCCTGGTCGTTGAGCGGATCGATGCAGAATACGGCCTCGGCCAGTGCAAGCGTCGTTCCGTAGTCCTCCTCCGCAAAGCATTTCTCCATTTCGATTTGCAGGACGGGTTCCAACGTACGTTCCACCTCCTCCTTGAACGAGTCGAAAAGCGGCTGGTCGTCGTGTTTGAGGAATTTTCCGCGTGAAAGCAGTTGCACCAGTTCCCCGCGGTTCTCTCCGATCTGCTCTGCCGAGATAATCTCCATGCAGCGCGTATAGTCGCAGTAAAAGGCCGGTCCCTGTACGAGCCGGAAACAGCCCTTGCTGTAAACCAGTTCCACGTCGTCCAGTTCGCTGAGCGTCTTGCGCAGGTGGTTGATCGTCACGCCGCGCGAGTTTTTCACTTTGTCCTCCGGCTTGTCCGGCCACAGCAGCGTGCTGAGCCGTTGCGAAGAGATGCCGTCTTCGAAGCTGTTTTGCAGCACGAGGCAGAAAATCTGTCGCTGCCGCGTGGTGAACAGGTAGGTTATATCGCGGTTGTGGCGGTTGCGGACCATGAAATCACCGAACAGGCAGATCGAATTGGGCCGGGCCGACATCTCTGCGGCTTCTGTTTCGTCCGGCGCTTCGCCCGGCGTTTTACCCGCGGACTTCCGGCGCCACACAATCCCCCCCCCGATTGCCGTCGCACTTAATACGATGATTAGCACCAGCATCCAGGATGTATCGCTCCTCCGGGGTTTGGCGTGTCCGGCCAGTTCTTCGGCCGAAATGGGCGGGAATGCCAGCCGATAGACTTTCATCCGCGACTGGATGTCATCGTCGAACTCCTGTACGGTGGCGAACAGGTCGTCCTGTTGCGCGTCGTAGTAGAGGTTGGCGTTGGTCGTTATTTTGTCGGACCGGATCGGAATCGAGTCGCTCAGGATTTCGTAGCTGCCGTCCGCGATCGAGAAGCGGTAGAGGTGCAGGTAGGAGTTCGAGACGCTTTCGGGGTAGCAGAGTGTGTAAAAACACGAATCGTTGAGGATCACCATGTTGCGTACGGGGACCGAATTGGTCTTCCGCCACGGTATTTCCCAGAGTTTCGAGATGCGGCCCGTCGTGAGGTCGAGGCGGTGCAGGTCGTAGAAATAGTAACGACCGACGGACTGGTCGCCCGATTCGTTGCCCATGCCGCCGAAGATGTAAATCGAGTTGTTCTCCTTCAGGTAGCCCATCGAGGAGAAATAGCGCGGGAAGAGCGGGTCGCCGCTGAATTCGCCCAGCGGCTCCCAGTGTTTCGCCTGCAGGTCGTAGGTGTGGAACTCGCGGCTGTAACTCATGTTGCCGAACCCTCCGAAAATCGTGTAACGGCCCTGTTCGGGGTCGAAATAACACCCGTGGTGATGCAGCTGCGTCGGCATGTGTTCCCGGCACTCGGTGCTCCAGCGATAGGTGTCCAGGTCGAGGCAGGCCATGGCGGGGCAGTCTGCGGGCGAGGTCTCGTCGTAAACCTCGTAGGCGTAGAGTTTGTTGTGCGCCGGGTCGATGAAGTTCATGCCGAGAACCAGTTTCAGCGGACAACGTTCGGCGAAACGGTGCATTTCGGTCTGCTCGGTGCGGACGTTGTATATGAATAGCGTGTCCCGGTTGAAATAGTAAACCTCCTTGCGTAAGGGGTTGTAATTTGTCCCGGCAACGCTCTGCGATGCGAATGCTGCCCGGTAGCGCCAGTGATAGGCGTCGTTGATCAGCCATTCGGGATTCTGGACCCGGCCCTGCGGGCGCCCTTTGGTGTCGTAGACCGTATTTCCCTCGTTCTGGCTGAGTTCGAACGTGTAATTCTTGCTGTTGCCGACCGTGAGGTTCTGGATGGCGAACGAGGGAACGTCGATGATGTGGTCGCTCTTGCCGAAAATGATGATCGGGCTGTAAGTGTCCGGCAGGTTTGCCTGCGTCGCCGTAAAGGTGCGGTTGTGGATGGTCAGCGTGATCGAGTCGCCTTTGAGGTCGAAGGCGAGTTTCATGCGGAACCAATGGGCGTCGAGCAACTCCTCCCGGTCGATTTTCGCCGTTATCAGGTTGCATTTTCCCTCTTCGTTGAGTTTGAAGAAGTCGTCGCCCTGCCCGTCGTAGAACAGGTTGTAGATTTTGTCGCTCTTCTGGTTCTTGATGCGCAGGATGTAACCGATTTCGGTGACCGGATAGAGCCGGATGTCGAATTCGATGTCGAACCGGTCCGCGAACGACGGGACGCGTTCGTCGAAGACATTGTACGAGGTCCGCTTGTCGATCGGCAATTCGGCGCTGTTGAATTTCAGGCCCTGCGCGGACGCGGTTTGGATCGCAGTCAGTGCAATGAGGAGGAGTGTATGGTAGTATCTGCCCATGATACGTTTGGAGGTTCGGTCTTACAAAGATAATAATTTATTGGAAATATGAAAATTTTTTACCGGCCGGCCGCTCCTTGATTCGGATTCGATTGCTAATTTCGCGCCTCGTTCGGCTCCCGGAAAAGCCTTTCCGGAGGGTTAAAAATCGGGGATTAATGATTTTTTCTGCCGATTAACCGGATTTTAACCCTGTAATTAACCTATCGCACCTCAAATTTATCAAAAAAATACAGGCGGCGGGAGATTGAGGCCAAAGTCGAGCGAACGCCTTTCGATTTCTTAAAATTTTTATTAAAACTTACTAACAACTTAAAACTATGAGATTAAACAGACTATTGCGAACATTCGCGTTTACGGCGCTCCTCGGAGGGCTGGCTGTTTCGGTGAGCTCGTGTAAGGATGACGACACGAAGGGTGAGACGGAAAAGACGATCGGAGAGGTCTCGGGCGTTGTGACGGACGACGAGGGCAATGTGCTCGGCGGGGTCGAGGTGTCGATCGCCGATATCGTAGATTTGACGGAGACGAGTGTGACGGCTACGACTACTACCGAGGCCGACGGCCGCTATACCCTGACCGACGTGCTCGTGGGTTCGCACATGATTACCTGCAAGAAGGCGACTTACCAGACTACGAGCGTGACGCTCAAACCGCAGAAGTTCAACGCCGAGGCGATGGCTACGGTCAACATCGAGATGCGTTACGCCGCGGCGAAGATCACGGGTACGGTTCTCGACGCCCGCAACGACGGCGCTCCGCTGGCCGGGGTCAAGGTGACCATCAGCGAGACCCAGACGGGCATGACCGATGCGAACGGCAAGTACGAGATCGCCAACCTGCCGCTCGACGCCTACGAGCTGACCTTCTCGCTGAAGGATTACGCGACCGTTACCAAGAAGATGGGCCGCGACGCTTTCGAGAATAACACCGCCGTCCTCGACGTAGTCATGGGCAGCCCCGAGGTGCTCCGCGGCAAGACGGCGTTCGACCTGCGTGATGCCGACAAGTGGTATTACAGCGAATACCGCGGCGGCGGAAACGATACGAGCTACCCGCACTGGGATTGGTCGACCGACTATATGGCCGCACTCGATTTCGTGGGTGCATGGCAGGAGCAGAACGAAGGTACGACGCTCCAGATTCGCAACGACGGGGCCAACCAGAAGAATCCCGTCGACCTCGATGTCTTCGACTCCTATGTATATGGCAGCAAACTGATCACCGAGGACAACAAGGTGATGACCCTGCAGGTGCGTACGCACAATGCCGACTCCGAGAATCCCGCGGTCTTCGGCGTCCAGGTAATCGACCTTTCCGCCGCTGAGCCCGCAGCCGTGAAGATCGGCGGCAACGAAAGCTACGGTTCGGATTCGTACAAGTCCTTCGGCTTCGACCTGAGCGACTACGTCGGCAAGGAGGTCGTGATCGCCGTGGGTATCTACCGCGCCAAGACGGGCGACTACTGGAAGCAGTTGGTGCTGCGCCGTATCGCTTTCTCGACCGCGAAAATCGACGGCTGGAACTATATCACGGGTACGGCTGTTAACGACGACCTCAAGGATTGGAAGCTGACCATGGAGATGGTTCGTTCGACGATGCCACACACCAAGAAGAAGTTCAGCGGCATCACCGTCTGCGAAGGCGATAAGAACAAGGACAACCGCCAGGTTGCTTACCACTCGTGGCGTGACAACGCCCACATTGCCGCCGAATGGTCGTTCGTTCCCCGTGTGAAGGACCCGGAGCCGTTTGCCGGCGAGGGTTATATCATCAAGACGCGCGGTGGCGGCACGGCGGTCAACACGATCGAGCCGGAAGCCTACCTCTATGCGAAGTTCTCGATTGCCGAGGGCAGCAACAACCTGACGCTGCGGATCCGCAACTTCGCCGGAGAAGCTACGTTCTTCAAGATCACCGCCATCAAAAACGACGGCACGGTAGAACACATCGTTCCGGCGTCGAATACGGCCGCATCTTCCTCGGCAGCCCCCAACGGATGTTGGAAATTTGTCCACCAGAACGGCGGTCCCGGCAACCCGGATGCTTATGCCAAGTTCGTCTACGACCTTTCGAAGTTCAACGGCGAAGACGTGGTGCTGGTCCTCGGCGTCTACAAGGGCGAGGAAAACGGCACTGAGAGCAAGGTCTGCATTTACGACGTTGAGATGAACTAATCTGAAAAAATCCTGCGCTTCTGCGGGTATCCTTCCTCCGGACAGGCCTTTGGGCCGCCATGGACGGGAGGATGCTCCGGGGAGCCGGGACCGATAACCCTGACTTATGAAAAAAATCATTTCTTTTGCGCTCAGTTCGCTGATGCTGACTACCGTTGCATGCAGCAAGACGAACGAGCCCGACAATACGGTCCGTATTCCGGAGACACCGTCCGAACAGTCCGTGCAGAACATGACACGGGCCATGGCGCTGGTCGACCGGGCGATAGAATGCTATTTCGAAGGCTCCGGCATGACCATGTCGCGCTACTACAATCCTTTCACGGGGACCAGTCCCGATGAAAAAGCCAGTGTCTGGATGTACGGTTCGTCGATCGAGGCCGTCAACGCCATCCTCCGCGGCCTGAAGACCCAGCAGCGCGAGGGTATTCCGGAACTCTACGACCAGCATTTCCAGCGTTACGTTGACCTGCTGGCCCAGCTCTACGAAAATGCCGATTACTACCTGGGAACCTATACCCTGACTTCGTTCACGCAGACCCGGAAATGGACCGTCTACGGCGTGAACCGCGGCAGCGACAAGGGCTCGGCGCAGGTCGACGGCATCCTGAACGTTTACGACGACCAGCAGTGGCTGATCCGCGAGTTCATCGAGGCGTATAAACTGACCGGCGACAAAACCTATCTCGAAAAGGCCGAGTACCTGACCGAGTATGTGCTCGACGGCTGGGACTGCACGCTCAACGTCGACGGCGACGAAAACGGCGGCATTCCCTGGGGCCCCGGTTACACGACCAAGCACTCGTGCAGCAACGGCCCGATGGTCAGCCCGCTGGTGTGGCTCTACGAGATTTACAAAGGCAAGGACGACCAGACCACGCACCGCTTCATCGACATCGACAAGAAGCGCAAGAGCGAGACGGTCAAGAAGAGCCGCTACTACCTCGACTTCGCCAAGAAGGTCTACGACTGGCAGAAATCGACGCTGCTCCGCAGCGACGGCGTTTACCACGACATGCGCGGCGGATGCGTTCCCAACTGCGACGTGGCTTACGAATGGGTCGGCGGCGTGCGCTACCGCGCCAACACCCAGTTGACACGCAGCGAAGGCGAAGCGCTCTCCTACAACTGCGGTACGATGCTTTCGGGCGCTGCCGACCTCTACCGCGTAACCCGCCTGGGCGAGTACCTGGAGGATTTCCAGCAGCTTTCCGATGCCAGCTTCAACTACTTCGGCAAACTCAACCAGAACGTTCCGGGCTACTATACGTACAGCGTCCTGGGCTTCAACGACTGGTTCAACGGCGTGATGATGCGCGGCTGGGTCGACGGACACAAGTTCTACCCGTCGGTTTCGGCGCCCCTGGCGAGTTTCCAGGCCAATCTCGACTACGCCTGGTCGCACTTCCTGCGCAACGGCCTGCTGCCTACCAACCTGCTCGTCGGCTGGAACCAGGACCGCGGCAAGAACAATGTCGACGGACAGTTCATCTTTGCCTTTGCCGCAGAGTATGCCGGACTGGCCCGCTACGAATTAGAAAAGTAACCCAACTTAAAACCGAATGATTATGGAGAATATTTCACATCCGCGGCGGGGCTTCTTCGGCCTGCTGATGAGTCTCCTCCTTGTTTTTGCAACCTCCTCGGCGTGGGCGCAGAACGCAACGGTGACCGGAGTCGTGACCGACGGCAGCAATGAACCGGTCGTCGGCGCCACCGTCGTCGCCAAAAATACGAATATCGGTGCTGTGACCGACGGCGAAGGCCGCTATACGATCACCGTTCCGGCCAATGCGACGCTTTCGTTCTCGTTCGTTGGCCTCACGGGCAAGGAAGAGAAGGTCAACGGCCGTACGACGATCAACGTCGTGCTGAGCAGCGACCAAACGCTGATCAACGACGTTGTGGTCGTGGGTTACGGTGTCCAGAAACGCGGTTCGATTACGGGAGCCGTGGCTGCGGTCCGGGGTTCGGAGATGATCCACACCAAGAGCGAGAACCCGCAGAACATGCTCACGGGCCGCGTGGCCGGTGTTCGTGTCTGGCAGAAGAGCTCCGAGCCGGGAACTTATAACGCCAATTTCGACATCCGCGGTCTGGGAAGCCCGCTGGTGATCATCGACGGCATTCCCCGTTCGGTGGAGGATTTCCAGCGCATGAATCCCAGCGACATCGACGATGTTTCGGTGCTGAAGGATGCCGCAGCGGCCATCTACGGCCTGCGCGCCGCCAACGGCGTCGTGCTCGTCACCACCAAGAAAGGTCAGCAGGGCAAGGCGAAAGTGAGCTACAACGGCTCCTATACGTTCCAGGTCCCCTCGAAGATGCCCAAGCTGGCCGACGCTTTCGGGACCATGACGCTCTACAACGAAATGGCGATGAACAAGGTCAGCGGCGGCGCTCCCGTCTACCTGGAGAAGGATTTCGAGGACTACCGTACCGGCGCACGCCGCACGACTGACTGGAACAGCCTGATTTTTGCCGATTTCGCCCCGCAGACGCAGCACGATGTCAGCATTTCGGGCGGCAGCGAGAAGACGCAGTATTTCGTCAGCCTGGGCTATTTCTACCAGGAAGGCTTCTTCCGCTCGGGCGACCTCAATTACGATAAATTCAACCTGCGCTCGAACCTGACGACCGAGATTTTCAAAGGCCTGACTTTCGACCTGAAGATCAACGGCATGGCCGACGAGCGTAACAATCCCTATTCGACTTCGACGGACATCATCCGCAACTACTGGCGTCAGGGCGTGCTCTTCCCCGCCTATGCCGACCCCGAGAATACGATGCTCAACTACGAAGGTCTCGACCTCGACGAGAATACCGTTGCCAAGATGACCTCCGACGTTTCGGGCTACCGCAAATACAAGCAGAAATCCTTCCAGTCGTCGGCGTCGCTGACCTATGACCTCGGAACGCTGACGCACGCTTTGCAGGGTCTTTCGGTCAAGGGAATGCTCAGCTACGACTACCGCATGGACAACAACGAAATCTTCCAGCGGGAGTATTCGCTCTATGCCCCCGATCCCACTACGGGAAGCTACCTGCAAAAACTTTACAACAACAGTTCGCCCAACCGGCTCAAGCGCGAGTTCTACGACCGCCAGCAGACCCTGGGCCAGATCACGATCAACTACGACCGCACGTTCAACGGCGTTCACAAGGTCGGCGCGCTGGTCGGCTGGGAGGTCCAGAAGATCAAGGGCGACAACTTCTACGCCCAGCGCGAACTGGCCTTTGCGACGCCCTACCTGTTCAACGGTACGGATTCGAACAAGGACAGCGGCGCCAATTCCGGCAGCATCTACGAAAAGGCCTACGGCGCACTGATCGGCCGTCTCAACTATGCCTACGACGACCGCTACCTGCTCGAAGCGCAGTTCCGCTACGACGGTTCGTCGCAGTTCGCCAAGGGTCACCGCTGGGGCTTCTTCCCTTCGATTTCCGCCGGATGGCGCATCTCGGAGGAGCCGTTCTTCAAATCCTGTTCGGCCCTCTCGTTCATCAACCAATTCAAACTGCGTGCGAGCTACGGCGAAATGGGTGACGATACGGGCGCCGAATACGACTGGGTGATGGGGTATACCTATCCGTCGACGAACAGCAACGGCGAAAACGGTTATTATAACCAGTACGCCCCGGGATATATCTTCGGCGGCAATGTGATCATGGGCGTCGACCCGAAAGCCATTCCGAACATCGGCATTTCGTGGTTTACGGCCCGTACGTTCAACGTCGGCGTCGACTTCGAGGCCTGGAACGGCCTGCTGGGCATTTCGTTCGATTACTTCGACCGCCACATGTCGGGCCTGTACGCTCGTCCCGAGGGCGATTTCCAGACGGTTATCGGCGCCACGGCCCCGCGTCTGAATGCCAACAGCAGCCGCAACATGGGTCTCGAACTCCAGATTACCCACCGCAACAAGGTCGGCGAATTTTCCTACGACCTCCGGGGTATCGCCACTATCACGCGCAACAAGTACCTCAAAGCGGTTCAGAACGGCGGCTACGGCAACTCCTACGACCGCTGGCGCCACGACAACCTGAACAACCGTTTCCAGGGCGTGCAGTTCGGCTACGAGTCGGCCGGGCGTTACCAGGACTGGAACGACATCTGGAACTATCCGATCTACAAGGATAACAACCTCCTGCCGGGCGATTATAAATACGTCGACTGGAACGGCGACGGCGAGATCAACTCGCTCGACGAGCATCCTTTCGCCTTCGACCAGACGCCGTGGCTCAACTTCAGCCTCAACTTCTCCTGCTCGTGGAAAGGCCTCGACCTGAGCATGCTTTTCCAGGGCTCGGCACTGGGCTCGATGCAATATCAGGAGCCGCTTTACGCCATCTGGGGCAAGGACGGCGGCGGTGCGCTGGAGCAGTTCCTCGACCGCTGGCATCCCGTCGACCCGACGGCCGACCCCTATGCGCCCTCTACGAAGTGGACCGGCGGCCACTACGCCTACACGGGCCATTCGCCGATCGCAAACTCGGAGTTCAACCGCGTGAGCACCGCTTACCTGCGCCTGAAGAGCCTCGAACTGGGTTACACCATTCCGCGGATCAGCAAATTCTCGTCGGTGAGCCTGCGTGTGTACGCCAACGCCTATAACCTCTTCACGATCACCGGGGTGAAATTCGTCGATCCCGAGCATCCCGACGACGAGCAGGGCCGCCTTTACCCGCTGAACAAGACCTACACGCTGGGACTCGCACTCTCGTTCTAACAGATCAAAACGTTGCGAATTACAAATCTGACACTTATGAAAAAGACACTGATAGCTTCTTTGTGCACACTGTTGCTGGCCGTCTCCTGCGTGGACCTGGACCTTGCGCCGAAGAATATTGTGACTGCCGACGACCTGCTGTCGAACGAGGCCGGTATGGAGATTTACCTGGCCCGCATGTACAGTCACATGCCTTTCGAGGATTTCAAGTACATGGCCCAGTGGGGTTATGAGTACAACGGCTGGCTGTCCGCCATGGGTATCGAAGGCACGGGCGAGGCCGTCAACCGCGACGGCATCTGTGCGGCGTTCACCGGCGAGCGCACGGCCTACTGGGGCGATGCGTTCAAACTGCTGCGCGACGCCAACTACCTGCTCGAAACGCTGCCCAAATACCGGGGATCGTTCGGCGAGGTGACCTATAACCACTACCTCGGCGAAGCCTACTACGTGCGCGCCACGGTATTCTACGCCATGGCCCGCCGTTTCGGCGGCGTGCCCCTGGTGACGCATGTGATCGACTACCCGGCTTCGGCCAGCGAACTCGAAGTTCCCCGTGCCTCCGAGGAGGAGACGTGGAACCAGGTGCTTTCGGACTACGACAATGCCATTGCGCTGCTGATGCCCAAACTCGAAGCCTCTAAGACGGGTTATGCGAACCGCTATATCGCCTTGGCGTTCAAGTCGGAAGCGATGCTCTATGCCGGCAGCGTGGCCAAGTACAACGAGACCGTGACGGGCCGCCTGACGGGTCTGGGCCGCAAGACGGGCGTCCGTGTCATGGGCTTCGACTCGAAGACCTGGGAGGCCGCCTCGAAAAAGTACTTCACCGAAGCCTACAAGGCTGCCCGCGAGGTGATGGCCAACGGCGGTTATTCGCTCTACAAGAAGAAATGGTCGGCAACCAACCGCGAGGCGCAGTACCAGAACATGGTCGACATGTTCAGCGACCTTTCGAGCCCCGAGAACATCTATGTCAAGGAGTATGTCTATCCGACGCTGACCCACGGCTACGACGCTTACAGCTCGACGTTCTATTTCCGCGGTCCGCTGTCAGCCGGAACCTGCCCGACGCTCGATTTCATCGAACTCTTCGACGGCTTCGACCGCTACCGCGACGGTACGCTCAAAGTTACCGACGGTGTTTCGAATACCTCGGGCAACTACCTGATGTTCGACAAACCGATGGACTTGTTCGCCAATGCGGAACCGCGTCTGCGCGCCTACGTCATTTTCCCGGGCGACATGTTCAAGAACCGCGAGAACGAAACCCGCGCCGGCATCTATACGGGTTCGACGCCTGTTAAGCCGTTCTTCAGCGACTATTCGTACAGCGCCGCCGAAACGACTTACCAGAAACTGGACATCTATACCAGCGCCAAGACGCTCCGCATGAGTGCGAAGAGTACCGGCCAGGACTCGCTCGTCGTCAAGGGTGTCAAAATGTCGGTCGCCGGGGAGAACGGTCCGTTCTACGAGGACGGCGAGGCTAACCTGACGGGCTTCTATGGCCGCAAGTGGCTCAACCCCGATCCTTCGTTCGTCGCCAAGGAGGGCAACTCGGCCCAGCCGTTCATCCTGATGCGTTATGCCGAGGTGCTGCTCAATGCCGCCGAAGCCGCCGTCGAACTGGCGATGGCCGGCGTGGCTTCGCCCGACGGCGCCGACCTGACGAAGGTGGCTACCGATGCGGTGAACGACATCCGCGAGCGCGCCGGGGCCGAACTGCTCAAGACCAACATCGCACCGACCAGCACGGGCCGCGACATCGTCCGCAAGGAGCGCCGCAAGGAACTCGCGCTGGAGCACAAGATCAAATGGGACCTGCGCCGCTGGCGCGTATGGCACTACGAGGGCCGCGACGGATTCTGGGGCGAAACCCGCAACAAGGATCTTTACAGCAACAACTCGAACTACCGTTTCCGCGGTCTCTATCCGTTCTATTCGACCCAGGCCGACAAGTACTTCTTCGACGCCCATTTCCAGTGGGTCAGCCTGAAGACCTTCAACTATTCGGTTCTCGACTACTATTTTGCCATCCCGGGCGGCGAGGTTTCGAAGAGTCCCGTGATCGACCAGCAGCCGAACCGTTAACCTTAAGATACGCAGATTATGAAAAAGATAGCATTATACAGTTTATTGTGCGCTTCGCTCGCTTTCACTTCGTGCGAGATTTTCAAGGTCGACAACTACGACGAGCCCGCCGAAACGCTGCGCGGCGAAGTGGTCGACGTGGCCACGGGCAAACCCGTGCTGACCGACCAGGGCAGCGAGGGCATCCGCGTGCGCCTGCTGGAACTGAGCTGGGGTGAAAACGTCCAGCCCAATCCCGACTTTTTCTGCATGCCCGACGGAACGTTCCAGAACACGAAGGTCTTCAAGGGGGAATACAACGTCCGCGTCGACGGCCCGTTCATTCCGCTGGTCCGCGAGGACGAGCGCGGCGTGCCTCTGGCCGACGAGACGCAGACGCTGCAAATCAGCGGCGTGAAGAACGTCCGCTTCGAGGTCGAGCCTTTCCTCAACGTCGAGTTCGTGGACTATCCGATGGTCAGCGACGGTAAGATTTCGGCCAAGGTCCGCGTGACGCGCGGCGTTTCCGACGCGATCTTCCGCGAGAAGATCGAGCCGATGGGCGGCTGGAAGGACGAGTTCCTCAACGTGACCGACATCCAGTTGTTCGTCAGCTATTCGTCGAGCGTGGGTTACCGCGCCCGCGACGAACGCTGGTCGAGCAAGCTCGAATACACGGGTTCCGCTTTCAACGAGTTCCTGGGCCAGCCCGTGGTCATCCGCTCGCAGGGTTATGTTCCCTCGGGCCGCAAGGTCTTCGTCCGTGCCGCCGCGCGCATCAACTACGACACGCCGGCCGGTAGCGGTACGCGCCGCTGGAATTACAGCGAACCGATGGAAGTGATTATTCCGTAAAACCTGTTGCATACGAGTTTAAGGTTTAAAGTTATCTTCGCTAAGAACCTGACTTTAAACCTTAAACTTTTTTTCACACCGACTGTTATAACGATCAGCCATGAAGAAATTTTGGATTTTTTGCCTGCTGGCCGCCGGCTTCGCTTATCCGGCCGGAGCGCGGCAGCCCGACGATGTAAAGACGACTTTCCAGTCCTCCCGCGAGTGGAGACCCACGATCGACAACCGTGCCGACGCCGTGATGGTCTACGGCGTGGGCGGCAACCCTTCGGACCGCTCGAAACGCATCTCGTTCGAAGACCGCGTCGCCTCGTGGCGCGAACGGGGTTATACAACCCATTTCATGACCGGAATCGCCTGGGGCGAATACCAGGACTATTTCACCGGCAAGTGGGACGGTGAGTGGCATCTCGACGAAGGTCAGGTGCAGCGCAGCGGCGATACGATCTGGCACGGACACCTCGTGCCCTATATCGTTCCGTCGGAGAACTACCTCCGTTACCTCAAGGAGCGGCATGTGAAACGTGTGATCGACGCGGGCATCGACGCCATCTTCATGGAGGAACCCGAGTTTTGGGCCCGGGCCGGTTACAGCGAGGCGTTCAAACGCGAATGGAAAGCCTTCTACGGTTTCGACTGGCGCCCGCAGCACGAGTCGCCTGAGAACACCTACCTGGCGAACAAACTCAAGTACCACCTCTACTACCGTGCCCTGAACGAGGTCTTCACCTACGCCAAGGAGTATGGCCGGAGCAAGGGCATGGACGTGAAATGCTATGTCCCGACCCACTCGCTGGTGAACTATTCGCAGTGGCAGATCGTCAGCCCCGAAGCGAGCCTCGCCTCGCTGCCCTCGGTCGACGGCTATATCGCACAGGTCTGGACCGGCACGTCGCGCGAACCGAACTACTTCGACGGCACGCTTCGTGAGCGCGTCTTCGAAACCGCCTACCTCGAATACGGCTCGATGGAGTCGATGACCGCCCCCACGGGCCGCAAGATGTTCTTCCTGACCGACCCGATCGAAGACCGGGCGCGCGACTGGGCCGACTATAAAAAGAATTACGAAGCTACCTTCACCGCGCAGCTGCTCTATCCCCAGATTGCCGATTACGAGGTGATGCCGTGGCCCGAACGCATCTACGAAGGGCTCTACAAAACCAGCCGCGACAGCGAAGTAAAAGCGCGTATACCGCGCCACTATTCGACGCAGATGCAGGTGATGATCAACGCTTTGAACTCGATGCCCGCCACCGATAACCGCCTGACCGGTTCCGCCGGAATCAGCGTCCTGATGGCCAATTCGCTGATGTTCCAGCGTTTCCCGACCCATGCCGGCTACGAAGATCCCCAGTTGGCCAACTTCTACGGTCTGACGCTTCCGCTGCTCAAGCGCGGCGTACCCGTGAAGACCGTGCATATCGAAAACCTGGGTTATCGGGAAGCGCTGGCCGCAACGAAGGTGCTGCTGATGACCTATTCGAACCTCAAACCCCTCGCGCCCGAGGCACACACCCAACTGGCCGAGTGGGTAAAGAAGGGCGGCGTGCTGGTCTATTGCGGCCGTGACGACGATCCGTTCCAGACGGTGAGCGAGTGGTGGAACAGCGGCGGCAACGCCTATGCCGCGCCCGCCGACCACCTCTTCGCGCAGATGGACATTCCCGCCGCCGCACCCCAGGGCGAGTATGCCTGCGGCAAAGGCACGGTCTGCATCCTGCGCGCCGATCCCAAGGAGTTCGTGCTCGCGAAGGGCGGCGACGAGCCGCTGATCAGGGCCGTCAAATCGCTCTACGAAGGACGAGCGAAGGGCGGGGAACTGACATTCAAAAATAATTTCTACCTCCAGCGCGGCGTCTACGACCTGGTGGCCGTGCTCGACGAAAGCGTCGGCGACGCGCCTTACACGCTGCGCGGTACGCTCGTCGACCTCTACGATCCGGAACTTCCCGTCTGCACGGAACGCACGATCCGTCCGGGCGAACAGGGCCTTTTCGTCAACGTCGGCCGTGTCGCGCAGAAGCGGCGTCCGCAGGTGTTGGCCGCAGCCTGCCGGGCCTACGACGAGAAAGTAACCGGGCACAGCTACGCCTTTGTGGCCAAAAGTCCTGCCGAAACCACCTGTGTGGCCCGCGTTCTGCTTCCGAAGCAGCCCCGGAGCGTGAAGGTCGGTGGCAGGGAGGTTTTTGCCCCCGCCGAATGGGACGCCGCGAGCCGGACCTATCGGCTGCGCTTCGAGAACGATCCGGACGGCGTGGCCGTCGAGATCGGCTGGTAAACCGAGAACTACTAATTTCTAACTTTCATACATGAAAAATCCCTTTTTATTCCTGATTCCCCTCGCTGCCGCCGCCTGTGCCGGGCAGGGAGCGACGACGGGCGAAGTTATCAAGAGCGAACTGCGGGCCCCGGCCTATCCGCTCGTTACGATCGACCCCTACACCAGCGCCTGGTCGATGACCGACAACCTCTACGACGGTTCGGTCAAACACTGGACCGGCAAGGACTTCCCGCTGATCGGCGCCCTGAAGGTCGACGGCGTAGCCTACCGTTTCATGGGCACTGAGGACCTCGAACTGCTGCCTGTCGTTCCGACCTCGGAGCAGGGCGAATGGGTTGGCCGCTGGACGACCGTGAAGCCCGCCGGCGACTGGAAGGCGCCCTCCTACGACGACGCTTCGTGGAAGAGCGACCGCGGGGCCTTCGGCACGAAGATCAACGAACCTACGGCCAAGACCGACTGGACGACCGAAAACATCTGGGTGCGCCGCACGGTGACGCTCGACGAGGATATGGCCGGGAAGCAAATCTTCCTGGAATTTTCCAACGACGACGATGCCGTCTTCTACGTGAACGGCGTCGAAGTGCATAATACCGGTTCGACCTGCAACAAGAACGCGATGGTGAAACTCCCCGAAGCCGTCGTTGCGACGCTCCGCAAGGGCGAAAACCTGATCGCCGCCGAGTGCCGCAATCCGGTGGGCAACGGTTTGCTGGACTTCGGCCTGCTGACCCCGAAAGAGACGCAGACGGCGCTCGAAAAGACCGCCGTGCAGACCTCCGTCGACGTGCAGGCCACGCAGACGCACTATGCCTTCACGTGCGGGGATGTCAACCTGGAACTGACCTTCTCGGCGCCGTTGTTCCTCGACGACCTTGCGCTGATCAGCCGCCCGGTCAACTACCTGACCTACCGCGTCACCTCCGCCGACGGCAAGCCCCACGAACTGGAACTCTACGTCGAGGCGTCGCCCCGCTGGGCGCTCGACCAGCCTTACCAGGAGTCGCAGAGCGAATGCTTCGAGAAGGACGGACTCGTCTGCCTCAAGTCGGGCAGCAAGGAGCAGAACATCCTGGCCAAGCGCGGCGACCATGTGCGCATCGACTGGGGCTATTTCTACCTCGCGGCCGAAAAGGAGAACACCCGGGGCATGGTCGGCAACAGCGACCGCCTGCGTTCGGCCTTTATCGCCGGGACCACCGATCCTTCTGCCGTTTCGGGCGAGAACAGTTCGGCCCGCATGGCGCTCGTGCGCGACCTGGGCGATGCCAGGGACGCTGCGGGTAAAATCATGATCGCCTACGACGATATCTGGTCGATTCAGTATTTCGGCGAAAACCTGCGGCCCTACTGGAACGCTGACGGTACGCGCACGATCTTCGACGAGCTGAACGCCGCCGACAAGGAATACGCTTCGCTGCTCAAACGCTGCTACGCATTCGACAAAGAACTGATGGAGGAGGCTGCTGCGGTCGGAGGCCGCCGCTACGCCGAGCTCTGCGCGCTGGCTTACCGCCAGTCGATCGCCGCGCACAAGTTGGTCAAGGCCCCCAACGGCGACCTGCTCTGGCTTTCGAAGGAGAACGACAGCAACGGTTCGATCGGTACGGTCGACATCACCTATCCCTCTTCGCCGCTCTTCCTGTATTACAATACCGAGTTGGCCAAAGGATTGATGAACCATATTTACTATTACAGCGAGAGCGGCCGCTGGACCAAACCCTTCCCTTCGCACGACGTGGGAACCTATCCGCAGGCAAACGGCCAGACCTATGGCGGCGACATGCCCGTCGAGGAGGCCGGCAACATGCTGGCGCTGACTGCTGCCGTCTGCACGATGGAGGGCTCCGCTGCCTATGCCGAAAAGCATTGGGACGTGCTGACCACGTGGACCGACTATCTTGTCGAGAAGGGACTCGATCCCGAGAACCAGCTTTGCACCGACGATTTCGCGGGCCACTTCGCCCACAACGCCAATCTTTCGATTAAGGCGATCGTCGGCATCGCCTGCTACGGCCGCATGGCCGAGATGCTGGGCAGGCACGACGTTGCCGGGAAGTACACCGCCAAAGCACGCGAACTGGCGAAGGAGTGGGTGAAAATGGCCGACGACGGCGACCACTACCGCCTGACGTTCGACAAGCCCGGCACGTGGAGCCAGAAATACAATCTCGTGTGGGACAAGCTGCTGAAACTTAACGTTTTTCCCAAGGAGGTCGCTCCGAAGGAACTGGCCTACTACCTGACAAAGCAGAACCGCTACGGCCTGCCGCTGGACAACCGTGAGACCTATACCAAGGCCGACTGGATCGTCTGGACCGCGACGATGGCCGACGACAGGGCCACGTTCGAGCGTTTCATCGACCCGATGTACGACTTCATGAACCAGACCGTCGACCGCGTGCCGATGTCCGACTGGTTCTTCACCGACAAACCCAACCGCCGCGGTTTCATGGCGCGAGCCGTCGTCGGAGGTTACTGGATCAAGATGCTGGAACCGAAAATCAAAAAATAGATGAAACGCACCCTTGCATTCCTTTTGGGAATCGTCCTGTCGGCCGGCTGCTGCCCGAAGCCTGCCGCACCCGCCGCCGATCCGGTGGATTATGTTTCGACGCTGGTCGGTACGCAGTCGAAATACGAACTTTCGACCGGTAACACCTACCCGGCCATCGCGCGCCCGTGGGGTATGAACTTCTGGACGCCCCAGACCGGCCGGATGGGCAACGGCTGGACCTATACCTACACTGACGACAAAATCCGCGGGTTCAAGCAGACCCACCAGCCCTCGCCGTGGATCAACGACTACGGCCAGTTTGCCCTGATGCCCGTCACCTCGGGCCCGGTGTTCGACGAGGACGCCCGCGCCAGTTGGTTTTCGCATAAGGCCGAGGTGGCGAAGCCCTATTATTACAGCGCCTACCTCGCCGATCACGACGTGACGGTGGAGATCACGCCCACCGAGCGTGCCGCGATGTTCCGCCTGACCTATCCCGAGGCCGAACGTTCCTATCTGGTCGTCGACGCCTTCGATTCCGGTTCCGAGGTCCGTGTGCTGCCCGATATGCGGCATATCGTGGGCTATACGACCAAGAACTCGGGCGGTGTGCCTGCGAATTTCCGCAACTGGTTCGTCATCGAATCCGACACGCCGTTCCAGTATGTGGCCGCCGTTGCCGACGGCCTCCTTGCGGAAGGGACGGCCGAGGCTTCGGCCGACCACGCCGGGGCTGTCGTCGGGTTCCGCACCAGGCAGGGGCAGCAGGTGCAGTTGCGCGTCGCTTCGTCGTTCATCAGCGCGGAGCAGGCCGAACTGAACCTCCGCGAATTGGGCGGCGACTCGTTCGATGCCGTCGTTGCCGCAGGCCGCGACCGCTGGAACGAGGTTCTGGGCCGTATCGAGATCGAGGACGACAATGTCGACAACCTCCGCACGTTCTATTCGTGCCTTTACCGCTCGGTGCTCTTCCCGCGCGACCTCTCGGAGATCGACGCTGCGGGCAACCGCGTGCATTACAGCCCCTTCGACGGTACGGTCCGCCCGGGCTACCTATTCACCGACACGGGTTTCTGGGATACGTTCCGTTCGTTGTTTCCGCTGCTGAACCTGGTTTATCCCGAGATGAATGCCCGGATGCAGGAGGGCCTCGTGAACACCTACCTCGAAAGTGGCTTCCTGCCCGAATGGGCCTCGCCGGGCCACCGCGGCTGCATGGTCGGTAACAATTCGGCTTCGGTCGTGGCCGACGCATGGATCAAGGGTGCGAATAAGTACGGCGATTACGATGTCGAAACGCTCTGGGAGGCTGTCAAGCACGGCGCCGAAAGCGTGCATCCGACGGTTTCGTCGACCGGGCGCCTCGGCTGGGAGTACTACAACAAGCTGGGTTACGTGCCTTACGATGTCGGCATCCGCGAGAATGCCGCCCGTACGCTCGAATACGCCTACGACGACTGGTGTATCTACACACTGGGCCGTGCGCTGGGCAAGCCCGAGTGTGAAATCGCCCCTTACAAGGAGCGCGCGATGAACTACCGCAATCTCTATGACGCCGGTTCGTCGCTCATGCGGGGCCGCAACGAGGACGGTACGTTCCAGTCGCCGTTCAGCCCCCTGAAGTGGGGCGACGCCTTCACCGAGGGCAACAGCCTCCACTACACGTGGTCGGTGTTCCACGACCCGGCGGGCCTCGTCGAACTGATGGGCGGTCCCGGGCGCTTCACCGCGAACCTGAACGAGGTCTTCACCATTCCGCCGCATTTCGACGACAGCTACTACGGCCGTCCGATCCACGAAATCCGCGAGATGCAGGTGATGAACATGGGCAACTACGCCCACGGCAACCAGCCCATTCAGCATATGATCTATCTCTACAACTGGGCCGACGAACCGTGGCGGGCGCAGTACTGGGTCCGCGAGGTGATGGATAAGCTCTATACGGCGGCTCCCGACGGCTATTGCGGCGACGAGGACAACGGCCAGACTTCGGCGTGGTATGTCTTCTCCTCGCTGGGATTCTATCCCGTGTGCCCCGGCTCGGACGAGTACATCCTGGGTTCGCCGCTCTTCAAAAAGGCGACCGTGCACCTCGCCAACGGTAAGACGCTGGAGATTACCGCCGGGAACAACTCCCGGACCGCGCGTTACGTCGAGGAGTTGAAAGTCGACGGTAAGGCCAGTACGAAGAACTACCTGACGCACGAGACGCTCAGCAACGGTGCGAAGATCGACTTCCGCATGTCTGCGGAGCCCAACCGGAAGCGGGGTGTCGATCCGCAGGACCGTCCCTATTCCTTCTCTGCGGAGCAGTAACGGGGAATTCCGAACAAAACAGGCGCACGATGCAGATCGTGCGCCTGTTTTGTCGTTGCCCGCTCCGGTGTCAACCTTCCTGGTACTGGCGTGCTTTCAGCGGATGGGCGATCTCCTGCCGTTCCCCGTTGCGCACGACCTGCGCCCTTCCGCCGCGAAACGGTTTGACGGCGGTGCAGTCCGGACAACTCAGACGTGTGCGGCCCGCCGTGTCGATGTAGTGCCACGTGCTGCCGAGCTGAACCGCTGCGAGTCCTTCGGTGAAGTCGAAGCCGCTGTCGTAAAGCGGTGCTATAACGACGCATTCCGGAGTCCGGTAACCCCAGCGCCCGCTCTCGACGAAGAGTTCGGGCTCCTCGTCCGATGCCGCCGCTGCGGGTTTTTCGCGGATTGCCTCGGCGAGCAGTCCCGCGAGACCGAAGAGCCGCAGGGAGGGGGCGCGCAGCAGTTGTGCGATGCGGTATTGAACGGCCATGCCGCGCTGTTCGAACAGCGCGAGCGTCTCCCGGTAGGCGGCGTCGGCGGCAATCCGCTGGGGACAGTACAGCAGTCCGTCGGTGCTTCCGTAGCGGTCCCAGAGCGTCGGGTCGGCAGCCAGTGCGTGCAATGCCGTCGAGATCAGCGCCGCGGGGTAGTCATCGATCCGTTCGTCGAAGTCCGCAGCAGTCCGTGCCGGGTGCTGGTAGGCAGCCGTGCCCAGTTCGGGGCTCGTCTCCCCGGCGAAGGCAGGCAGGTATGAGGCGTCGAAGTCGATCGGATGAAGCGTTCCGTCGTCGCTGACGATGATGTTTTCGGGCTTCAGGTCGCCGTGGGCGCAGTCGTCGGTAACCAGCGCGAAGGCCAGCCTGTCGAACAGCCGGGCGAGGATTTGCAGGCATTCCCTGTCGCGGAGCGCAGCGGCCTGTGCAGCCGCCTCGTGCAGGGTGAGGCCCTCGATCCAGTCGCCGAGGACGACATCGACCCAGACCCCGGTTTGGGCCGAGGTGTGCAGGTAGAGCTCTTTTTCGAGCAGCCGATCGCCGTAAATCTCCTTCAGGTGGCGCATCGGGCGCAGGTAACAGCGCAGCGACCGGATGCGCCCGCCGAGGCGGATGCGGAAAACCGCCGCCGAATTACCGGCGCTGAAACCAGGACGGCCCCGTTCGTCGTGGCACACGTCGACTTCTCCCAGCGTGCGCGTCAGGCCGCGGGAGTCGAACAGGGTCAGGAGGTATTGGCGAAGGGTATACACCGTCTTGAACTGGGGAGTAAGCACCCTAATTTACGGATTATTTTTGGATTCGCCGCATTTTCCGGTTTCGGGAAGGCGGGCCCGGTCTAAAGAACAGGGCAAAAAAAAAGCCTCCGAAGAGGCCTTCTCGGTTAATGGCAGTTGCAGTGGCCGTCGTGGTCCTCGCAGCCGCAGTCTTCGTTGCAGCCGTCGCCGCAGTCGCCGCACGAGCATCCGCCCTGCAGGTCCTCGGGCGTCACGTCGCGCACCGAAACCACCTCCACCTCGAAGTTGAGCGTTTTGCCCGCCATCGGGTGGTTGAAGTCCATTTTCACGGTTGCGTCGCCTACCTCCTTGACGATACCCATCATGCGGTTGCCCTGGGCGTCGCTCATCGGAACCTGGCTGCCCTCGAAGAGGATGTCCTCGGCGAGTTTGCCGTCTACCATGAATATATCTTTCGGCAGGTCGACGATGGCGTCTGCAATCACTTCGCCGTAGCCGTCTTTGGCCTCGAGCGTAAACGCGACCGATTCGCCGATCTCCTTGCCCAGGATCGCCTCCTCGAATTTCGGAAGCAGCATGCCCGTTCCGAAGATGAATTCGAGCGGCTGGCCCGGACGCGACTGGTCTGCGATCTGTCCGTCGACGGTGAGCTTGTAGTCTACGCCGACCATTTTGTTCTGTTCTACTTTCATTGTATTTGATAATTAGGTGAATCTTGCTTTTACTGTGAGTTGACAAAGGTAGAAATTAAGTTTATATTTTGCAACGAGTTGCGTAAATGTCGTTTTTTTTCTATATTTGATAGAGCTAATCCATTGCTAAAATCATGCAGAAAAAAATATTCCTGACGGTTATTGCATTGTTTGCAGTGACGGCCGTTTTCTCTCAGGTCCGCTATCAGGGGCATTTGGCCGCCGGATACGGCATTCAGATCGGATGGGCGGACGCAAACCCGGTCAATGTGGAAACGACGCACGGCGTGCGGATAAATCCGCATCTGTTTACCGGAGCCGGCATCGGACTTGACTATCGGAGCTCGCTCGGAACATTGGATTACCATGTCTACGGCAATGTGCGGGGCTATTTGCTCGCCGAAGGGGCGACGCCTTTTCTCTCGGTCGATGCGGGCTACGGGTTTCTGGAAAATGACGAAGGGTTCTATGCTTCCCCGGCGTTGGGTATGAGCTGGCCCCTCGGGAATCGTTGTGCGCTGGCTTTTAATATCGGTTTCCAGATGCAGGATGTTGCAGAGCGGTTAGGGGGCCGAAGGTATGAGAAAAACGTGATTTTCAGGGTTGAATTTATGTTTTAACCCGGTGAAAAATAAAAAACGGATGAGTTTTCGCTCATCCGTTTTTTTGTCGATCGGAAATCCAGGTCTACTCGCAGTTGCGGCAGCAGAGGTTGCGATCGCCGTAGCCCGCGTCGATTTTCGAAACGTAGGGGAAGAACTTCGCCTCGCCGACCCACGGGAGCGGGAAGGCCGCCTGTTCGCGCGAATAGGGGTGTTCCCAGTTTCCGGCCAGTTCCCGGGCGGTGTGGGGCGCATTCGCCACGACGTTGTCCTGCTGTCCGGCGGCCGCCTCGCATTCGCGCTTGATGCTTATCAATGCCTCGATGAAACGGTCCATCTCCTCCTTGGGCTCCGATTCTGTCGGCTCGACCATCAGCGTCTCGTGTACGGGGAACGAGAGCGTCGGGGCGTGGAATCCGTAGTCCATCAGTCGGTGCGCGATGTCGCCGCAGTCGATGTTGTAATCCTTCTTGAAAGAGGTCAGGTCGAGGATCATTTCGTGGCCTACGCGGCCCGTTTCGCCCGAATAGTAGGTGCGGTATTCCGGGGCCAGTGCCGCCGACATGTAGTTGGCGTTGACGATGGCCATCTCGGTCGCTTTACGCAGCCCTTCGGCTCCCAGCATTTTGATATAGCCGTAGGTGATCGGGAAGAGCAGCGCCGAACCCCACGGGGCCGAAGCGACGGCTGTGATTCCCTCGTCGCCGCCTGTGGCTACGACCGGATGCGACGGCAGGAACGCCCTCAGGTGCTCTGCGACGCAGATCGGGCCTACGCCCGGGCCGCCGCCGCCGTGGGGCATGGCGAAGGTCTTGTGGAGGTTCAGGTGGCAGACATCGGCCCCGATATAGCCGGGGTTCGTGAGGCCCACCTGTGCGTTCATGTTGGCGCCGTCCATGTAGACCTGTCCGCCCGCGTCGTGAACGGCGTCCACGATCTCGCGGATGCGGCTCTCGAATACGCCGTGCGTCGAGGGGTAGGTGACCATCAGGCCGCACAACTCCGAGGAGTACTCTTTGGCCTTGGCTTCGAGGTCCTCCACGTCGATGTTGCCGTTGGCGTCGCACGCTACGGTGACGATCTTCATGCCCGCCATGGCTGCCGATGCGGGGTTCGTGCCGTGGGCCGACGCCGGGATCAGCACTACGTTGCGGTAGCCCTGTCCGCGGCTCTGGTGGTAGGCACGGATCACCATCAATCCGGCATATTCGCCCGCCGCGCCCGAATTGGGCTGGAGCGAGCAGGCCGCGAAGCCGGTGATCGTCGCCAGGTCCTGTTCCAGCCCGGCGATCAGGTCCATATAGCCCTTGGCCTGGTCGGCCGGGGCGAAGGGGTGTATGTTCTGGAAGCCGGCCAGCGACAACGGCTGCATGAGCGCCGCGGCGTTGAGCTTCATGGTGCACGAACCTAAAGAGATCATTGAGTTGGCCAGCGATATGTCCCTCAGTTCGAGTTTCTTGATGTAGCGCATCAGGGCGCTTTCGGAGCGGTAGGCGCTGAAAACAGGCTCCTGCAGGTAGGGTGACTTACGGCGCAGGGCAGTTGGAACGTTGCTTTCGGTGACGGCCTTTACCGCCTTGGCTTTCTTGCCTTTGGCTGCGGCGAAAATGCCAGCTACGGCTTCGATCTCCGCAGGAGTGGTCACCTCGTCGAACGACATGCGCACGCGGCCTTCGGAGGGATAGTAGAAGTTGATGCCGTTTTCGAGCGCCAGCGATTGTACGACGGCGGCTTCGGCTTCGACTTCGAGCGTGTCGAAGAACTCCTTCGATGTTAGTTTATAATCCATCGCCTCCAGCGCACGGGCAACGGTGGCGGCGGCCAGGTGGGCGGTTTCGGCGGCGCGCTTCAGCCCTTCGGGGCCGTTGTAGACACAGTAGAAGCCCGTCATGGAGGCCATCAGGGCCGAGGCGGTACAGATGTTCGAGGTGGCTTTTTCGCGTTTGATGTGCTGTTCGCGCATCTGGAGCGCCATGCGCAGGGCCCGGTTGCCCAGCCGGTCGACCGAGACGCCGATGATGCGGCCCGGCATGTTGCGTTTGAACGCCTCGCGCGTGGTCAGGTAACCGGCGGCGGGACCTCCGAAGCCCATCGGATTTCCGAGGCGCTGTGCCGAACCGACGGCGATGTCGGCGCCCCATTCGCCGGGGGCTTTCATGAGGGCCAGCGACAGCAGGTCGGCGGCGACGGTCACCAGGGCGCCCTTGGCATGCGCCGCGGCCGTGAAGTCCGAGTAGTCGCGCACGGAGCCGTCGGCGGCGGGGTATTGCACGATCGCGCCGAACTCCCTGCCTGTAAATTCGTACTGGTCGTATTCATCGATGATGAGTTCGATACCGAACGGTTCGCTGCGCGTGAGCAGCAGGTCGAGCGTCTGCGGGAAGACGTTGCGGTCGACGAAGAGCTGGTTGCGGCCCTCCTTGACGGCCTCACGCGAGCGTAGCGAGAACATCATCGCCATCGCCTCGGCGGCGGCGGTTCCCTCGTCGAGCAGCGAGCAGTTGCCGATCTCCATGCCCGTGAGCGAGATCACGGCGGTCTGGAAGTTCAGCAGCGCTTCGAGGCGGCCCTGTGAAATTTCGGCCTGGTAAGGCGTGTAGGAGGTGTACCATGCGGGATTCTCGAAGACGTTGCGCACGACGACGGCCGGGACGGCCGAAGGGTAGTAGCCCATGCCGATGAACGAGCGGTAGGGCTGGTTGCGGTCGGCCAGGTCGCGGATGTGCGCCGCGAATTCGTATTCGCTCATCCCCTCGGGCAGTGCGAGCGGCTTTTTGAGCCGGATGGACTGGGGAATGACCTGCGCGATGAGTTCGTCGGTCGATTTTACGCCGATCACATCGAGCATGGCTTTGAGGTCTTTTTCGTTGCAGACGCCGATGTGGCGTTCGGAAAACTTGTCGAACATATGATGAATTTAATAGTAGCAGTCTCTCGGAAACACGAGCATACAAAGGTAAATAATTGGCGCGGACGCGCAAAATATTCCGGGCTTAATATTGAAAACTGCTGCCGCCGATGAACTCGCGCAGGATCGAAGTGGGCGGGATTTCGTCGGGCGGGATGGGTGTGAAGTTGTCGAGGAACTTGAGCATGCGCCGCGCTTCGTCGTATTCGGGAACCGTGTCGGGGACTTCGCGGAGGATTTTTTCGGCGAAGGGACGCAGCACCGAAATCTCGTACAGCAGCGACGAGTTGAGCATCACGTCGGCATTCTCCTGGTAGGGAAAGATGTGCTTCTCCTCGCCGCGGCGCACCGAGGCCCAGCGCGAGAGCGTGGAGAGGGCGTCGGCTCCGCGCTGGCGGTAGTCGCGTGTGAGGCGGCGGAGCAGGCGGTTGTCGGTGGTGGCGATGCGCGAGAGGTTGTCCATCGCCACGGACGTGAAGCACGAGATGTAGATGCGGAACTTCTGCGCGTCGGGGATCGAGGGCGTGAGGCGCGGATTCAGTCCGTGGATGCCTTCGATGATGAGGATCGAGCGTTCGTCGAGCGTCAGCGGCGTGTTGTGCCAGGTGCGGCGGCCCGTGATAAAGTCGTAGCGCGGGATATCGACGCTCTCGCCCCGGATCAGGCGGCCGAGGTGGTCGTTGAACAGGGCGAGGTCGATGGCTTCGAGCGCTTCGTAGTCGTAGTCGCCGTTGGCGTCCTTCGGGGTCTTTTCGCGGTCGACGAAGTAGTCGTCGAGCGAGATCAGCACGGGATTCAGCCCCAGCACGCCCAACTGGATGCCCAGCCGTTTGGCCGAGGTGGTCTTGCCGCTCGACGAGGGGCCCGAGATCAGCACCATGCGTGTGCCGCGCGTGAGGTTGGCTTCGTAGATGGTGTCGGCCACCCAGGCGAACTTGCGTTCGTGGAATGCCTCGGCGAGCTTGATCAAAGCGCCGCCGTCGCCCGCGAGCACCTTCGAATTGACATCGCCGATGGTGGGGACGCCCATGATCCGGACCCATGACTGGTACTCCTGGAAAATGCCGAACATCTTCTCCTGGTGGACGTTCTTGTGGAGAGCGTCGGGGTCTGTGCGCAGGGGCAGGGCCAGGTAGAAGCCGTTGTAGTAGGGCTCGATATCGAACAGCGTGACGTAGCCCGTCGAGGGGGCCAGCGAGCCGTAGAAATAACCCACCGTGTCGTCGAGCGTATAGAGTTGGCTGTAAAGCCGCGGGCGGGAGTCCAGCAGGGCGATTTTGTCGGTGAGGCCCTCCTCGGCGTAGCGGGCGCGGACTTCGGTGGTGAGCATGCGCGTCCGCGTGATGGGCAGGTCGCGGACGGCGAGTTCCCGCATGCGGCTGTGGAGTTTCGCGGCGTCGTCGGGGGTGAATTCGTCGATGCCGTCGATCTCGCAGTAGAAGCCGCTCTGGCCCATCGAATGGCGGATGTGGAGCGTCTGCCCGGGGTAGAGGTCCTTGACGGCCTTTTGCAGCAGGAACCATGCGGTGCGCTGGTAGACGCGGATGCCGGCGAACGTGGTGATGTCGACGAACCGGATCGTCACGGGGGCATATATTTTGTAACTCAACTCTTTGATGCGGTTGTTGACGAAGGCCGCGAGGAAAGGATGCAGGCCGGGCGTCAGGCGTTCGGCAACCTCCAGCAGCGGGGTTCCCATCGGGACTTCGAGCTCTCCGCAGAGGTTCTCGCAGACGACTTTTATCAGATCGTTCATCGGGAAATTTTTACAATGTTTGATTCGTAAAGATAGGAATTATTTGTACTTTTGACAAATTATAATCCAAGTTGAAAAATAATGCCGACTAATATGAAAAGAGTGTTTCGTGGGCTCCTGATCCTCTTCGCGGCGGTCGCCGTGGCTTGTGCTCCCCGGGAGCGGACGCTCGTGGTGCTGTCGACGAACGACATGCACGCGAAGATTCAGAACTTCCCCCGCCTGGCTGCCGCCGTCGAGGCGTGCCGCGATACGGCGCAGTTGGTGGTGCTGGTCGACGCCGGGGACCGCTGGACCGGAAATGCCTATGTGGATATGGCGCCGACGCCCGGGATGCCGGTGATCGCACTGATGAACCGGCTGGGCTTCGATGTGGCGACGCTCGGGAACCACGAGTTCGACCACGGGCAGGCTTTCCTGGGGCGCATGATCGACAGCATGGATTTCGAGGTAGTGTGTGCCAACGTGGTGAGCGACACCTGCACGTTCCCGCAGTTGCCGCCTTATACGGTGCTGGACGAGGACGGCATCCGCATCGGATTCGTCGGCGTGGTGACTAACTACGAAGGTCCGGGGCATCCCGCGGGCAACGCTTCGAGTTTCGCGGGGCTGGAGTTTCCCGATCCGCAGGCGATGGCGATGAAATATGCAGCCGAACTGCGGCCCGAGGTCGACGTGCTGGTGCTCGTGTCGCACATGGGCGACGACCGTGACGAGGAACTGCTCGGCAAGGAGACGCAGTTCGACCTGGTGATCGGCGGACATACCCACGAGCAGATCAACAAACGGGTGAACGGCACGCTGCTGACGCAGACCGGGAAGAATTTGCAGAACGTGGGTGTGACGGTGGTCAGGCTCCGCGGCAAAAAGATAGAGAGCGTCGATTACCGCCTCGTGCCGCTGGCCGATTATGCGCCCGACGCGTCGTATCAGGCCGAAGTGGACCGCTACTATGCCGAACCGGAACTGAACAAGCCCGTGGGGGCGTTCTCCGAGACGATCGACAAGTGGGGCCTCGCCAATTGGATGGCCGGGTCGGTGGCTGACGAGACCGACGCCGATGTCGGGTTTTACCATATCGGCGGGGTGCGCCTCGATTCGATTCCGGCGGGCGGCGTGAGTACGGCGAAGGTTTACGACCTGGAGCCGTTCGGGACGGAGATCGCCCTGATGCGGATGACTCCGGCCGACATGCGGCGGATGATCGTTTCGAAGTACAACGACACGGAGAACCGCAAGGAGGCGCACCGCATCGACCTGATCTCGACGACGCCCTATGTCATCGTGACCGACGCTGAGGACAACGCCCTCGACGTGCGGTTCCCGAAGCTGCGCGAAGGCAAAGTCTACGAGGTGGCCGTGAGCGACTATGTCTACAAGAATTACAAGGACCTGAATTACTCCGACGGGAAGTTCACCGGCATAACGGTGGCCGGCGTGCTGCTCGAAGAGTTGCACGACGACAGCCCGCTGACCCCGGACAACAGGCCGAGGCAGGAGGTGCGCAGGAAATAGCCGCGATTCCGGCTATTTCCGGAGTCTGCGGCATCGTGCCGCGATCGTCGGTCCGATTCATTCCAAGGCCCCTGCTTCGGCAGGGGCTTTTGCTGTTGGAACAGGACGCCGCAAATAAAACGCTGATATTTTGTATTTTCGCTGAAAAGCGTTACCTTTGTAGCCCTCGCGTACGCGCACGACGTGCCGGTCGTGGGGTATGATATTCAATATTAACCAATTAACGAGCGATTGAATCGCACAAAATTTCCACAATGGAAGAAGTAAAGAATGTAGTCGCAAACGAAAATTTCGACTGGAATGCTTTTGAGAACGACCTGGGTGTTTACGACCAGGACAAAGGCCAGATCACCGAGGCTTACGACAAGACGCTTTCGAACGTCAACGTCGGCGAAGTGGTCGAGGGAACCGTAACGGGTATCAACAAGCGCGAAATTATCGTCAATGTAGGCTATAAGAGCGAGGGTATCATCACCATCTCGGAGTTCCGCTACAATCCCGACCTGAAGGTAGGCGACAAGATCGAAGTCTACGTGGAGTCGGTCGAGGACAAGAACGGCCAGCTGGCCCTCTCGCACAAGAAAGCCCGTCAGCTCAAGAGCTGGGATCGTGTCAACGAGGCGCTGGAGAAAGACGAAATTATCAAGGGTTACATCAAGTGCCGCACGAAGGGCGGTATGATCGTCGACGTATTCGGCATCGAGGCGTTCCTGCCCGGTTCGCAGATCGACGTGAAACCCATCCGCGACTACGACGTATACGTAGACAAGACCATGGAGTTCAAGGTTGTCAAGATCAACCAGGAGTTCCGCAACGTGGTCGTTTCGCACAAAGCACTCATCGAGGCTGAACTCGAAGCCCAGAAGCAGGTCATCATGTCCAAGCTGGAGAAGGGTCAGATCCTCGAAGGAACCGTCAAGAACATCACCTCGTACGGCGTATTCGTCGATCTGGGCGGCGTAGACGGTCTGATTCATATCACGGACCTTTCGTGGGGCCGTGTAAACCACCCCGAGGAGATCGTGGCGCTCGATCAGAAGATCAACGTCGTGATCCTCGACTTCGACGAGGCCAAGAAGCGCATCGCGCTGGGTCTGAAGCAGCTTACGGCTCATCCGTGGGAGGCGCTTGACCAGAACCTCAAGGTTGGAGACAAAGTCAAGGGCCGTGTGGTCGTTATGGCCGATTACGGTGCATTCGTAGAGATCGCTCCCGGTGTGGAAGGTCTGATCCACGTGTCGGAGATGTCGTGGAGCCAGCACCTGCGTTCGGCTCAGGAGTTCATGAAGGTCGGCGACGAAGTCGAGGCCGTTATCCTGACCCTCGACCGCGAAGAGCGCAAGATGTCGCTCGGCATCAAACAGCTTACCCCCGATCCCTGGGAGAATATCGAAACCAAGTATCCCGTAGGCACGAAGACCACGGCGAAGGTGCGTAACTTCACGAACTTCGGCGTATTCGTCGAAATCGAGGAGGGTATCGACGGCCTGATCCACATTTCGGACCTGAGCTGGACCAAGAAGGTGAAGCATCCCGGCGAATTCACGTCGGTAGGCGCTGATATTGAGGTCGTGGTTCTGGAGATCGACAAGGAGAACCGCCGCCTGAGCCTGGGTCACAAGCAGCTGGAGGAGAACCCCTGGAACGAGTTCGAGAACCAGTATGCAGTGGACAGCATCCACGAGGGTACGATTACCGAGATGACCGACAAGGGCGCCGTGGTTGCCCTGGGCGAGAACATCGAAGGCTTCTGCCCCGCACGCCAGCTCGCAAAAGAGGACGGCACGACCCCGAAGGTGGGCGACAAGCTCGACTTCAAGGTGCTTGAGTTCTCGAAGGCTACCAAGCGTATCACCCTTTCGCACCTGCGTACGTACGAGGAGGCCAAGCGTGCCGAAGTCGCTGCCGAAAAGGCTGAGAAGCGCGCTGCTGCCGATGCTACGAAGTCGACCGTGAAGAAGATCAACGCTTCGGTCGAGAAGACGACGCTCGGCGACATCGCCGGCCTGGCTGCCCTGAAGAGCGCCATGGAGGCTGCCGAGGCTAAGTCGGCCAAGAAGGCTGCCAAGAAAGAGGACGAGGAGTAATTTCCGTATCCGATAACCGGACGCCCGCGCAGAGACCTGCGCGGGCGTTTTTTTGTGCGGAGCGGTAGGGGCGGCGGCTGTCGGTTCCGGGCGGCGGGGCGGTCCGAAGCGGAGGTGTTCGGGCCGTGCGGTCGGTCGGGCCGTCTGACGGAGCGCAGGGGCGGACTGTGAAGTGTGGGGCCGTTGAGGCTGTTAACGTTCCGGGCCGGCCAAGAGCGGAACCCTGTTTGGGCGCCGGGCCGAAATGGCGGAGATTTGCATCCGGGGGCGTGTTACGGGATGGACGGAGGGCCTGGGTGCGTGATTTTGCAGTCTCGTCATAAAATTTACCGGGGATTCCTTGCTCCGCGGACAATAACCCGGTATATTTGAGGTTAGATAATAAAGTAAACCGAAATCGCATGAAAAAACCGATTTTATACCTGTTAGCCGTGTTGGTCGTCCTTTCGGGCGGTCTGTTGTGGAACGGACGCGCATGTGCTGCCGAGACCCGGGCTGTGCAGCCCCGGCACGAAGAACGGCGCGGCGGATATTCGAAAGACAGTTGGACGGTCTTTTACCGGGGCCGGAAGGTGGAAGGGGCCGCGGCCTCCTCATTCACCGATCTGGGCGGCGGTTACGGCAAAGACAGTTGGAAGGTGTTTTACGAGGGGCGGGAGATGAAAGACGCCTCGGCTTCGTCGTTCGAATACGTCGGCCGGGGCTATGCCAAAGATGCGTGGAACTCCTTTTTCCAGGGCCGGAAACAGTCGGGACTGAACAGTCCTTCGCTGGAAGCTCTCGGCGACGGATACTCCAGGGACAGCTGGGCGGTCTATTACCGGGGACGCAAGATCGAAGGGGCTGCGGCCTCCTCGTTTCAGAGTCTCGGCGGCGGTTACGGCAAGGATAGTTGGAAGGTGTTCTACGAAGGCTGCGAGGTGAAAGGAGCTTCGGCAATGTCGTTCGAGAGCCTCGGCAGGGGGTATGGCAAAGATGCCTGGCATATCTACTTGTGCGGGGAGGAACAGCGTGACCGCACGGTGTCGGAGGAGGCCCTGGGCGGCGGATACAGCAAGGACAGTTGGACGGTCTGGTATCGGGACCGGAAGGTGGAGGGCGTTTCCGCTTCGTCGTTCGAAAACCTCGGGGGCGGCTACGGCAAGGACCCGTGGAAAGTGGTTTTCGAGGGGCGTGAGGTGACGGGCGCCGCCTCGCCCTCGTTCGAAAACCTCGGATGGGGATATGGAAAAGACGCATGGACGGTCTTTTACCGGGGCAAGGCGGTTCCGGGGGCTTCTCCGTCCACGTTCCGGATACCGGAGCGGCGATAGCAGACGGGTTTCGTTATACATCGGGCTTTCCCTGCGGGGAAGGCCTTTTTTTCTGCGGCGGAACGGGTTGGGATTCGGGCATTGTTTTTGTTTTTCTGCGGGGTAAACGACGAAACGGATGAACAAACTGAAACCCCACCTGGCCCTGTTGGTGTGCAATATCCTTTGGGCGATGGATTACCCTTTTTACAACATCGTCCTGCCCCGCTACCTGCACCCGATGGCGCTGGTTTCGGCGTCGCTGATCGTTACGGCGCTCTTTTCGCTCGTGCCGCTGCTGTGGCAGAAAGCCGAGAAGGTCGAGCGCGGAGATATTCGCAAACTGATCGGCGCTGCGCTGCTGATCGGCGTGCTGCGCAAGGTTTTCATCATGTTCGGATTGTCGATGACCTCGCCGATCGACGGTTCGATTATCGACACCATCGTGCCGTTGCTGGTGCTGGTACTCTCGGTGCTGCTGGGGATGGACCGCTTCACGAAACTCAAAATCACAGGCCTTGTGCTCGGCATGGCGGGGGCTGTGGCGGTGGTGCTCGCAGGGGCTTCGTCGAGCCACGCCCATTCGCACCTCTGGGGCAATGTGATGATTTTCCTGTGTGCCTGCGCTACTTCCGTCTATATGGTGTGGTTCAAGCGGCTGATTGCCAAATACCGCATTACAACGGTCCTGCGATGGGTTTACTGTGCGGCGGCCGTCATGGCGCTGCCGTTCGGTATCGGACCGATCGTACACACCGATTTCACGGCCATTGCCCATCACGCCCTGTTCCCGGCGCTTTTCGTGCTGATGGTTCCGACCTATGTTCCGAACCTGATGCTCAATTATGCACTCAAGACCGTGCAGCCCACCGTGTCGAGTATTTACACCTATTTGCAGCCCGTGCTGGCGATCGCTATTTCCGTCGCGATGGGACTGGATAAGCTGCATGCCGATACGGTGATTTTTGCGTTGGTGATCTTCGCGGGGGTGGGGTTGGTGCTCCGGTCTTATCTGGTGAAGCCCCGGCAGGTCGATCCGCCTGCGGCGAGTCCGCATTAATTGCGGTCGGCGACTACCGGTTTCCAGTCCCCGGTCGGGGTGGGCGGACAGGGTTTCGGATCGTATTGCCATCAACTGAAAAGAGCCTCCCTTTTGGGGAAGCTCTTTTCGTAATAGGTGTATCTTCGCGTTACTCGGCAGCGGAAACCGAGAACTTGATCGTAGCCTTCACATCCTTGTGCAGGCGGGCCGTAGCTTCGAACTCGCCGACGGTCTTGATAGCCTCGACGCTGATCTGCTTGCGGTCTACGGTGATGCCCTTGGCGGCGAGCGCCTCGGCAAGGTCCGTAGCGGTAACCGTACCGAAGAGTTTACCCTCTTCGGCCTTCACGGCCAGCGACAGCGGCAGGTTGGCGATGGTCTCGGCCAGTGCCTGAGCGTCGGCCAGGATCTTGGCGTCCTTGTGAGCACGCTGCTTCAGGTTCTCGGCGAGAATCTTCTTGGCAGAGGCGGTAGCCGACTTGGCGTAGCCCTGGGGGATCAGGTAGTTGTTGGCGTAGCCGGGCTTCACGTTGACGATGTCATTGGCGTAGCCCAGGTTTTCGATATCTTTGATCAGAATTACTTCCATGGTCTTGTCCTCCTTTTAATTATTTCATGCAATCGGTTACGAAGGGCAGGATGGCCAGGTGGCGCGCACGCTTCACGGCCTGAGCGACCTTCTTCTGGAACTTCTGCGAAGTACCCGTCAGGCGGCGGGGAAGGATCTTGCCCTGCTCGTTGAGGAACTTCTTGAGGAACTCTCCGTCCTTATAGTCTACGTACTTGATGCCGAGTTTCTTGAAACGGCAGTACTTTTTCTTCTTAACGTCTACCGATACGGGATTCAGGTAACGGATTTCCGACTGTGCTTTGTTGTCCTGTGCCATGGTTTACTCCTCCTGCTTGTTAGAAAGTTTAGCACGACGCTTCTCCGAGTATTCTACGGCGTATTTGTCCTGCTTGAAAGTTAAGAAACGGATCACGCGCTCGTCGCGGCGGTACTGCGTCTCGAGCGTGTTGATGATCGGGCCTTCGCCCGTGAACTCTACCAGGAAGTAGAAACCGGTGGTCTTCTTCTGAATAGGATAAGCGAGCTTGCGAAGGCCCCACGACTCCTTGTTCACGATCTGACCGCCGTTCTCGGTGATAACACCCTGGAATTTGTCAGCAACCTCCTGTACCTGTGCATCGGACAGAACCGGCGTGACAATGAAAACGGTTTCGTAATTGTTCATAATGCTTTTAATTAGTTAATTAAATCCCCAAAGGGACCGCAAAGATACGCATTAAAATTAAAAATGAAAAATTAGGGATCAAAAATTTCTCATTTTCGGCGATTTATCGCGAATGACTATCCGGGAGGCATAACGGCCGGGCGCATGAATCCCGCTTTTTAAACGGACTCCGGGAATCCCTGGGCCTTGAGTTTTATCTCTGCGCCGTCGGGCGTGATGAGGTAGGCGCCGGTGGACTGGGGGGTGATGTGGCCGATAACGTCCACCAGTCCCAGCCGCATGATCTGTTCCTGCATGGCGAGCGGCACGGTGAACAGCAGTTCGTAGTCCTCGCCTCCGTTCAGCGCCGCGACGACCGGGTCGGCGTGCATCTCTTCGGCCAGTGCCGAGGTCTGTTTGGCGATCGGTATGCGTTCGAGGTAAATGCGCGCGCCGCAGGCGGACGATTTGCAGATTTGCATCAGGTCGCTCGCGAGTCCGTCCGTAAGGTCGATCATCGACGTGGGGCGGATTTTTTCCTCGGCCAGCGCCCGGACGATGTCGGTGCGGGGGCGCGGTTTGAGGTATTTTTCAAGCAGGTATTCGTAGCCTTTGAACTGCGGTTCGGGGTTTTTCAGGCCTGCCAGCACGCGTTTCTCGCGTTCCAGCAGGTGCAGGCCCATGTAGGCTGCGCCGAGGTTGCCCGTGATGCAGATGAGGTCGTTCTGCTGCGCGCCGCTGCGGTAGGCGACCGCGTCTTTTTTGGCGTGGCCCAGCGTCGTGACGGTGATGACCAGACCGGTCAGCGAAGCGCGCGTGTCACCGCCTACGAGGTCGATCTGCTGCTCCTTGCAGGCGAAGGCGATCCCTTCGTAGAGGTCGCGGAGGGCTTCGACGGGCAGTTTCGAGGAGACGCCGAGCGATACGGTGATCTGTGCCGGGAGGGCGTTCATGGCCAGGATGTCGCTTACGCCGGCGGTCACGACCTTGTAGCCCAGGTGTTTGAGCGGGAAATAGGTGAGGTCGAAGTCGACGCCTTCGTAGAACGAATCGGTCGTGCAGAGCACCGCTTCGCCGCGCGCCGGGGCGATCACGGCGGCGTCGTCCCCGACGCCTTTGAGCGTCGAAGCGTTTTTCGGGGAGAACTCGCTGGTCAGCAGGTCAATGAGTCCGAATTGTCCGAGCGAAGCGATCTCGGTGCGTTTTTTCTGATCCATGAATCTAAAATTTTTTACAAAATTAAGGAAATACTCTTGTTTCCCCAAAAAATAACGTAATTTTGCCCGGTCCAATTACAAAAAGGGTTAGTTATGGTAAATATCGTCTTATTCGGCGCTCCGGGTTGCGGCAAAGGCACGCAGGCTCAGCGCTTAAAGGAACACTACGGAATCGATCACGTTTCCACGGGCGAGGTGATCCGCGACGAGATTCGCCGGGGTACGGAACTGGGACAGAGCATGGAGGCCTACATCAAGTCGGGCCGGCTGGCTCCCGACGAGATCGTAATCGGCATGATCGAGCATTATGTCACCGAGCACATGAATGCCGCCGGCTGTATTTTCGACGGTTTCCCCCGCACCACGGTACAGGCGGAGGAGTTCGACAAAATCCTGGCCAAACACGGTCTTCAGGTCGATGTAATGGTCGACATTCACGTTCCCGAGGAGGAACTGATTCGCCGCATCCTGCTGCGCGGCAAGGATTCGGGCCGTGCCGACGACGCTTCGGAAGAGGTGATTCGCGGGCGTCTGGACGTGTATCGTGCGCAGACGGCCATCGTGTCGGATTACTACGCTGCGCAGGGGAAATACGCCTCGGTCAACGGCACAGGGACGATGGACGAGGTTTTCGACCGCATCGCTACGGTGATCGACGGATTGAAATAGGCGGTCGCGGCAGGGGAGAGCCGATTCTCCTTCGGCGGGGCGGACGATCCTGAGGGTCGTTGCCGGTCCGGTCGGCTGTCGTATCTTGCAAGGGCGGAACGTTTGCACCCGATTCCTGCGGCCGGTAAAAAAAAGTAAGCGCCGAACCTTCAAGAGGTTCGGCGCTTACTTTTTTTCGGTCAGCGGCTAAAGCGCGTTCACGTGCAGTTGCAGCGAGCTCTTCAGGTTGCCGGCCTTGTTCTTGTGCACGATGTTGTGCTTGGCCAGTTTGTCGAGCATAGCGGTTACCTTCGGAAGAAGTGCTTCGGCGGCGCTCTTCTCGGTAGTCGTGCGCAGAGCCTTCACGGCGTTGCGGGCCGTCTTGTGGAACAGACGGTTGTGAGCACGCTTCGTCAGGGTCTGACGAATTCTCTTTTTCGATGACTTATGGTTTGCCATAATTCGTTAATTTTTATTTTTACTTTTTTCAGTTGCTTGGCTTGAAACGGCCTTGGCCGCCTTCGGATAGACCCGCAGGTCCGCTCCTCGAAAAGTTTTTCACCCGTAGGGGTCGTCGCCGGCGATTTCCGATGTTTCGGGGGCTATGTGTGCCTTCCCGCTGCCGCCGCCTTTCCGGCCCCTTCGTTTGTAGCCCATAGGAGAGTCGAACTCCTCTTTCAAGAATGAAAATCTTGCGTCCTAACCGATAGACGAATGGGCCCTTACCACTATCGCATACCCCGAATGGGGTTACTTTAGCGGTGCAAAGGTAAGCAAAAAAGTGACTTGTGCAAAAAAAAATGAGAAAAAAGAGTCCGAACGAAAAAAATCCTGTCTGCGCCTGCCGGAATTCATTGCTGTATTTCGTTGCGGCCATGCAGATCGGCTGGGCATAAACGGCTGTTTGCCAGCCGTTCGGTAAGGAGTGCGGATACGGGCGGCCTGTATCGGCTCAGTCATGCGAGATGCGGATGTGCCGGGTTGCGGCGTCGAACGTGACGTTCGATTCGGAGAAGAGCCGTTCGATCAATCCGCTGCGGGCCATTTCGTCGGCCGGGAGGTGGTGCAGTGCCGGGGTGTCGATCAGTGCCACCGAGTCGCAGAGCGAGAGCGCCACGTCGAGGTCGTGCGTCGAAAAGAGGATGCACTTCTGCTCGTCGTGGGCCAACTGCCGGAGCAGCATCGCCAGGGAGTAGCGGTTGGGGAGGTCGAGAAAGGCGGTGGGTTCGTCGAGCAGGATGACGGGGGTGTCCTGCGCCAGCACGCGGGCGATCATCACCCGCTGGCACTCGCCGTCGGACATGCGGTCCATCGTCTTGCGGGCGAAGTCGGACATCCCTACCAGGCGCAGCGACCGTTCGACGACGGCGCGGTCGGTCTCCTGCATGCGTCCGATCCAGTTGGTATAGGGGGCGCGTCCCAGCGCCACGACATCCTCGCACGCCAGGTTGGCGATGCGGACCTTGTCGGTGGTGACGAATCCCACGGTTGTGGCCCGCTGCAACGGCGTAAGCGCGGCTAACGGGCGGCCGCAGAGTTCCACCTCGCCGGCGGCGGTTTCGCCCAGTCCGGCGACGGCCCGCAGCAGGGTGCTTTTACCTGTGCCGTTACGGCCGATCAGTGCGGTCAGCGAGCCCTGTTCGAAGGAGGCTGTGACGTTTTCGAGCAGCGTGCGGCTGCCGTAGGAGAGTGTGATATGGCGCAGGGTGATGCTCATGCTTAGAAAATATTGCGGTTGCGAACGACGACGAAGATGACGACCGGAATGCCCATCAGGGCCGTGATGGTGTTGATCGGCAGGGCGAGGCTCTTGGCGACGAGGTCGCAGACCAGCAGCAGGGCGGCGCCCGCGAGCATCGATCCCGGCATCAGGATGCGGTGGTCGGCCGAGGCGAAAAGCATGCGTGCGAGGTGCGGCACGGCCAGTCCGATAAAGCCTACCGGACCGCAGAAGGCAGTGACCGTACCGGCGAGCAGGACGGTCGAAAGAAAAATCAGCGTGCGTGTGCGTTGGACGTTGAGGCCCATCGTGCGGGCGTAGTTCTCGCCCAGCAATAAAAGGTTGAGGGGCTTGATGACGGCGACGGCCAGTACGAGGCCTGCCGTGACGACGGGAAGCAGCAGTGCAAGCTGGCTGCCCGTAACGTCGCCGAGCGACCCCATGGTCCAGATGACGAACGATTTGAGCGCGGCTTCGCTCGACAGGTATTGGAGAATTTCGACCACTGAACTGATGCCCGAGCCGAACATCATGCCGAGGATCAGGATGACCATGATGTCCTTGATGCGGCGGCTGACGGCCATGACGACGGCCAGCACGAGGGCCGAGCCCAGCCATGCCGCTCCGGCGACGCCCAGCGACTGGATGAACGAGTGTCCTGCGACGCCCAGCAGGGGTGCACCTAGCAGGAACAGCGCGACGCCGAGTCCGGCGCCCGAACTGACGCCCAATACATAGGGACCGGCCAGCGGGTTGCGGAAAAGGGTTTGCATCTCCAGACCGCTGGCGGCAAGAGCCGCGCCGGCGAAGAGTGCGGTGACGGCTTTCAGCAGGCGGATTTTAAGGATGATGTCGCTGGTGGCAGGATCGCAGGCGCCGCCCGTGAGAGCCGCCCAGACATCGCCCGGCGGTACGGCGACGGACCCTACGGCGAGGTCGGCGATGAAGAGCGCCGCAGTGAGCAGGCTGAGTGCGGTGAAGAGGATGGCGGTCCTGCGGGTTTTCATTTAGCGGAATCTGAAATTGAACGTCAGTTCATAGCGGACGGCTACGGGTTGGCCGTCGACGGTTCCCGGTATCCACCGGGGCGATTTCTTGAGCAGTTCTACGGTTTTCTTCCGGCAGACCTCGTTGTGGAAGCTGAGGATTTCGATGTCGCGCACCGAGCCCTTCGTGTCGACGGTGAATGCGGCCCGGACACGGCCCGATGCGGCGCGCTGGTATTCGTTCGAGTTCCGGAACCGGAGGTTGCCGAAAAACCAGCCGTAGAAATTGTAGGCATAGCCGTTCCGGAAGAGCGGGTAAACGAGGTTGCCGCCCATATACCGGCCCTCGGCGTCGATCGGACGGCATTTCAGCGGACGGAAATGGCCGAATTCGATCGGCAGCAGGTAACGGATTTCAACCGGCTTGCCGTCCACCTCCCCCGGCGTCCATGCGGGTGAATCCATGACGATTTCATGAACTTTCCAGAAAATGGATTCCGGACTGTCGTCGGCCTTTTCGCAGTCCGTGATGCGGCCGTCCTTGCCGATGGTGATGACGACGTTGGCCGTTTGGTTGCGCAATTGTGCGTATTCGTCGCTCGATGTGAACGGGAAGCGGCGCCAGACCCAATAGACGAAGCCCTCGAACTCCTGGCCCCGGAATTTGGGGATTCGGACCTTCCGGTCGAGGCGGTTGCCCAGGGTGTCGATGGCGAAGACCTCGAAATTGTGGCGGACCATGGCGATGCCGTCGTTGAAGTTGTAGGCTTTCTGGTACTGGCACGGTATGACTTCCACGCCGTTGCGGTCGATGAATCCGTAAAGCGAGTCGCGCTTGGCGACAGCCCGCCCGTCGGAATAGTAGTGGAACCACGCGTCGGATTCCTTGGGCTGAGCCGCGGCCTGAAGGGCGAAAAGCGAAAGGAGGATTGCGATGACGGCTTTCATGTTATTCGAGGCGTTTGTAATAGTAGGTCGCATCGCTGCCGCCGGAGAGGATTGTCCGCAGGTCGCGCAGCACGAGGTCGGGGCGCACGACGCCCGATTCCCAGAAGTCGGAGCCTCCGGAAGGCGTTTGGCGACGGTTGTTGTTGTAGACCTTACGGTCGCGTACGACCGGGATATTAGCGAATTTCGGGTTTTGGGCCGTCAGTTCCGCCAGTGTGTTGCAGGGACCGACGTTGAGCCAGAAATCCGCTGCGTTGGCCAGCAGGTAGGCTTCCTCCAGGTCGACCGCCACCGACGCATTCGAATCGTTCTTCGTATAGACGTATTCCCCGCCGGCATCCTCGACGAGGCGGATCATGTAGCTGTGGGTCGGGGGCAGGAACCAGGTATCGCGGTAGGGGGTGTTCAGCATTACCTTCGGACGGGGCGCTTCGGGTGCAGGCTGCGCCTTCAGGGCATGGTAGTCGCGGGCGATGCGTTGCAGGGTGTCGGCGCCGGCGGCACGCAGGTCGCAGAGCTCGGCGGCAAGGACCAGCCATTCGGCCTTGCCCAGCGGGGACTCCTCCACATAGTCGCCGATATATATATAAGGAATATTCAGTTCGCGGAGTTTGCCTGTGACGACCGTGTTTTCACCCGTCACGCCGTAGAGCAGCAGGATGTCGGGGCGCATGGCGGCAAGCAGTTCGAAATTGAGGTTCGTATCGTAGCCCACGTCGCGGACCTCGCCGCAGAGACGGTGTTCCTGAACGTAGGGATTCGAGATGTAGTCGATGCCCGAAACACCGGAGATGCGTTTCACCTGTCCGATGGCGTCGAACATCGCCACATGGCTCGACGACATGCAGACCACGTGGCGGACGGGGACTTTTACGGCCTGTCCGTCGAAGTTCGCGGGGGCTTTTGCGCCGTCGCGCAGGATCAGCAGGTGTTGCTCTACATTGCTGCCGCCCTGCCATGGATTGTGGACCGTGACGAGCGTCGAGGCGTCCTTGCCGGTTCCGCGGATGTCGAATCCCGATGCATAGGACGGTGTATAGACTTCGGTCGTAAAGTCGCTCAGGGCGTGTCCCGAGGGGCCTCCGCAGGCTATTGCGAGGCACGCGGCAGCGGAGAGTAAAAAATGTGAAAATCGTTTCATTTCCGCAAAAATAGAAAAAAATCCTGCGGAAATGTGTTTGTTTTTGAAAAATATACTATATTTGCAGTCCCAAAGCGAAGGGAAATCCTCCGCGGCAGGAATCGGGGCGTAGCTCAGTCCGGTTAGAGTACACGTCTGGGGGGCGTGTGGTCGCTGGTTCGAATCCAGTCACCCCGACTACGAAGAATCAAGGAGTTAACTCAAAAAGTTAGCTCCTTGATTCTTTCATTACTGACGCTTTACTGACGTTTTTCATCAAACAAATAAAACCGAATATCGGTTTGCGGGTCGCATCGGGCTTCATTTCCGTTGTTCTTTTATCCATTTCCCTGTCAATGCTATTATAGGCTTTTCTTTGATTCCGGCAAAATATAAACGCATAAATTTTTTCGAATATAAAACTTAACAGATTGTTAGATAGTGTTGTATGCCGTGTCTGTTGTTGATTGTCCTGCGGTATACCCTTACCATGTGTATATAAGCGGATTTATGTGTGTTTTGGAATAACATTTTGACAGCCATGATGTTCATTATTAAAAATAGAAGGGTGGGTGTCTTGTAAGGTGCGGATTCCGTGTGTGTTATGGGGTGGATTTTTCAAATCCCATTTTTGAGGATCGCTCTCTGGAGGGGGTGTGAGGGCGTTTCCTTAAATACTTTTTTGCGCGTTTTATCATTTGCATTTCGCGTTTGAGCCAATTTGCATTCCGGCTATTGTAATCCTCCTTATAACACGTTAGGGTTATAAGGAGGATTACAATATAGTAAGGGTATACTACATTACCGATAGGTAATGTAGTATACCCTATATATATCTTTACTCAGTATATATACTGGATGTCTACCTTTCAATTTGTTAAAGTATTAATAGTCAATATATCCTGTTGTGAGCCTAATAAGCAGATATAAAGTAAAATAGAAATAGGGACAGAAAGGTAGGCAGATACCATAAAATAGAATGACAGCATAGGGAGCATCCCACGAAAATGCCCCCTGTCTTTCTGTAAAAAGTAATAAATTATAATACGGTAAAGTTAATTTTCGATTGCTTGCTTTTCTGCAGGAACCAATGGCAAACACCTTTCCCAATTTACTACGGTATCACGCATCCTTGCTTTGTCATTGAAATTACGGGAGATATTCCGTATCAGATTGCTATAATCATCTTTCTCTTCTCCTGTTTGGTGGTAAAATACCTTGACAGAAGCACAATTTTCATGTTCGAAAAGTGTGTTTAGTAAGGTTCTGTCGGAATTACCGCAGGAGTGTCCCATTACATATACCTGAAATAACCCGGAGTGTATGAAGTCCAATAATCGTCGGTAGTTTCTCGTCTTGTGGTAGTTGATAGACTTGATATTCTCTAAAAACTCATTGTCCTGCAACTTCTCGATTGTTTTATAGTCATCGTCCAACTCATCCCCATATCCAAAAATGATAGGATTATTTTTGTTATTAAGCTCTCCATGAATATTTATTACTTCATAGCGTCCTTCTTTGGTATATAATTTTTCTGCTGTATTAGTGTAGTTGAAATTAAGGATCATTGTCTTGCTTGATTCAAATTCATTGCCCATGGACTGTCTGATTTTCTTTCGCTCACTGTCCTTGACTGTTTCACGCATATTTGCATAATATGTTTCCGGATGCGTAGAGACCCGGCAATGAGATAATGCAGATTCTACAAACACAGTCTGAAATTGCTCCTTTTTAGTAACAGCGACATCCTCAAGATCTATTTTTGACCTGAACGCATTTGAGATAGACTCTTTTGCTTCTACTTCAGACTCGGATATCTCTGTAAGATATTCTTCAAGAAGTACTCTAACTGCCTTAAATTCTTGGTTTAGTGTCTTTACAAGTTCATTCCGTTTTTGAGTATCATCTTCTGAAAGTATTTTTTTTAACTCCCCGTAATATTCATTTTCGATATCTACCCAATTTAACAGAGAGCACTTTTTCGATATCCGCTCAAAGAGCTTGTTTTTGAAAGTTAAGTGGCCTGTTAACAGGTAATTCTTACTTTCATTCAAAAGTTTACATAATTCACCATAAGGATTTTCGGCGTTCCGAGCAGAGTAAATTTTATCAGAAAACGGAACGTTTCTATCCTCTAACTGAAAACATATAAAATCATCTTTATAAGGCTTTAATATGCTTGTACCCAAAGATTCTATATGTTCTAAATAATGTTCTATTTTTGACCTAATGTCTGTCCAATAGCTGTCTATAAAATCTTTATACCCGGTTTTTAAGCCGTGTGCCAAGTCAAAGCCGTTGCCTATAAGTATAATTCTATTCATAAGATGACTACTTATGGGGCGATTTGGCAAGATTGCAGTACTCGGCGATCCGGTCGTTGCAGACTTTTTCCACGATGTCGCGCAAATGTTCGACTTTCGGCAAAAGTGCGTCGATGTCCTCTTTCGTGATTTCGAAGTCGGGATTGTAGCGGGATTCCACATAAGCGCGTTGCAGGAGTTTAAATAGCCGTTCTTCTTCTGGTGTGTCGCGCGGGAAAACCTTGAATATCTCTGCTGCGTACTCTTTGCAGTTATTCACCAACTTCTCCAGATCGTGCAATTTCGGGCCGTATAAAGTGAAAACCATTTGAACCGTCCGTAAAAGATTTTCGGTTGCCTGATGAAGATGAAATGACGAATGAACATGCTTTCCTCGTGCTAAATTAGATTTGGTATCTTCGAGAAAGTCATTTGCCTGTCCGAATTTATCGTCATAATATTTCTGCGCCCGCTCTTTGATTTCGTTGAAATTCAATTTGCGGCGGCGTTCCAGTTTGTACTCGCCGGAATCGTACAAGATGATCCCTTGCTTCTTGATCTCCGTTTCGAAATAGTGCGCCTTTGCCAGTGCATAATTGAAATCATCGATTCCGTAATTGATAAATTGGGGATCGGTGTGGAACGGGCGGTTTTTATTTTCGAAAAAGCGGTCTTTAATCTTTGAATAGAGCGAGTATTCAATCGCTCCGATTGGCTTGCGTGTGAGGATCAGGATGTCGTAATCGCTCATAAAATAAGTTGGCACGCCGAACTCGACGCGCTGGTCGTAATCGACATAGGTATTGCGCGCATAACTCCCGTAAAGGATAATCATGCCGACATCCTTCATGTTCTTGCGGATCAACTCGACAAGTTGGTTCAGGTCGGTTTGTTTCTTTTCGGGTAAAAACTTGACGCTCTTTTTCATAACTACAAAATTATGAAAAAAGTTGGTAAACTGCTTTGCCCAATTCATATTTTAACTACATTTGTTCAACATTCCTGCAAATAGTCTGCAAGTGTTTCCCAAAGAGGTAGCAAGTGCTACTTAAAAGAACCGCAACAGACTATGAACAAGAATTATCACGACTCGGCATAGCCGACGGGCATATCATAAAGAGGTTACAACTCTTTATACCTTTAAGCGAACGTGGAAAACCTCCTTCAGGAGGGTTCAAATCAGGTATAATTGTTGTCTGGCCTTGTTGTGTCTGCTTCTGAGCAGAGCGGCAGGGGTGCAGGACAGCTACCTGATTTGGGTTTTCCACGACCTGCTTAAAGGGGCTGCAAATGCGCCCTCTTTTTTTGTCCCTAACTCAACCCTACATCTATGTACCACGATCCGGTCTTGTCCGACCTGACAGCACCCTATATCTGCTCAGTAATTGCCGATCTGAAAGCTAATCACCATCCGTTTTACACCCTTTTTATCCATGCCCCGCAGAGCATGGTCTGTATCAATCTGATCTATGACTTTCGGACAAATAGGGGCTATGGTGAAAATGATCCTGACCCGTTGTGCTCTTTCTCTGTGCCGGATTTTATGCAGCAGGCCAGCACATTTCATGAAAACGATTGTTTTACAGTCTCGTTCGATGAGGGGATTGTAGTTGGTACAGAAGATATATTCACAGCCCCAAGCATCGAGAGTTTCTATACAAAGCATATCCGTGAGTTTTGCTATATCTGTTTGATTTCCAATAAGAAACAATTTCTGGAAGCCTACAATCTTCGGCCACTTCACCTTTCTAATACAGATTTATCCCAACTCAACAATCTTTTTGAAACGCTTAATTTCGGATTTGTCGAGGATATCCGGCAGATTCCGTGTGATGTCTTGAAACGATTGGCCTTTATCCGGAAATAATATGAAGAAACAAGATAATGCAAACTGGCAACGACTGTCCGAAGTAATCCGTGTAACCGGACACAATGTCAATTCTTTTGCTCGGCATATCGGCCTGTCGAGAGGTGAAAACCTGTACCAGATTCAGCGCGGGAATAACGGCATTAGCGAAGATGTGGCGCGGCGTATTCACCACCATTTCCCGCAATACTCGGTTGCGTGGATTATGTTCGGAGAAGAAAATGTTGCAATAGTGACCGAGCAGGGCGATCCGGTCGTGCGGATCCCCCTTTACCAAGATATATGGTCGGAGGAGTTTCCACCACAGGAATCTCCGGATGATTATTTGGTGCTTTCTGCGTCCATTGCTCACGATGCGGAACTGGCTGTACCTTATGCCGACGATATACTTAATCCCTTTCTGCGCGGGGCGATCCTGCTGCTGAAACAGCATCGGGAGCAGGACGTAATAATGTTCGGAAATATTTATTTCATCGATTTAGAGGGTATAAGGCTATTTCGGATTATCAAACACTACGAACAAAACTCCGATCTGCTCTGTCTGACGACGATTCAGCCCAATGTGTTCAGCGATATTGTCGTGTCGTGGGAACAGGTTTCCGGATTGTGGCGCGTGGTCGGGGCGGTGTGCGATATGGCACGATAGGAATTGTGATCGTATATAAATTATTTGAGAAGTAAATGTCCTTGTATTGAAATAATGGCAATGTGAGAAATTCTCACATTGCCATTTCGTTTTTGATGTTAAATGTTATGCTGTGTCCAGACCTTATCTTAAATGCTAAAATCTCCCCTCTATTTTCTTGATCGGTACGGCCTGTTCTTCCATCCAATGCAAGAGTTCCTGCCGCGAGAAAACAAGTTTGTTGCCGTATTTCCGGTGGGGAATTTCGCCAGTCGAAGTCAGTTTGTAGAGTTTGGCTTTCGAAGTCGGCATTCCGTAATCGTCGAGCATTTCGAGGGCCGCAGACAGCGAAATCGTGTCGTGGGTGGGTTTTGCCTTTAAGAGTTTGGAGTGAGTGTCTATCTCGCTCCGGATGATACCGATTAGTTCATCATAGCCGATTAGGGCAAGCGGATCGCTTTGCATTTTCATCATCGTTATTATTGTTTTGGTTCCGATAAGAGATAGGCGGCTTTGTTTGGATAGGTTTAGATCAGATCATATTTTCTTATAAACACAGGGCCGCTTCGTCAATCACCTTGCTTTCGAAACAGTCCAGATAAACGTTGGTCGTTTGCAGGTCGCTGTGGCCGAGCATCTGTGAAATCACTTCGCGCGGTACTTCGTTTTCCTGCAATGCCATTGCCATCGTATGACGGCTTACATAGGTCGTGAGCGGCAGTTTGGTGATGCCGAGCGCATTTGCTAATAGTTTCAGGTTTTTATTGACACGACTGCATCGGCTCCGTATGTGGTTGTAAAGTGTTTTGCCGGAATACCCGTCTTTAGATATGATCGGTATGAGGTAGTCGCCGATCAGTTTGCTATGCGCCGCGAACCAGTCGAGTTGTTCCTGAATGTCGGCCGAAATCCTGATCTGGATTGGCTTCACCTTTTTAGCCTCTCTGGTCTTGTTTCGCTTGTAGATGATGTAATCACCCCGGTTGAGGGTAACGATGTTCTTGCGGGTCAGAAAAGCCACGTCTATGAAAGAAATTCCATAACAGTAGTAGGAGACGAGGAATATTCGCCGTGTCAGTTCCAATGCCTTGTTTGTTAAAACAGTTTCTTTTAGCGTTTTTAGGTTGTCGAGCGGGATATATCGCTTCATGGTTTCTTCTTCCAGCGCACCGATGCTGAATCCGTCTTCGCCGAACGGATACGTGGTGCGGCTCGCTTCCTTGTCCTTGATTGCCTTGTTCAGCAATGCACGCAGGCATTTCATGTAGTATTTGCGTGTGTTGCCCGTGCATCCCCGCTTTTGCAGATTAATGTCGAAATCCTGCACGTATTTAAGGTCTATTTCGGGGAATGTGCGCGACTTGAAGTTTTTGTCGAAACTGGTAATCAAGTGTAACGTGTTGTAATAACAAATCGCATTGCCGTGATGTCCTGTTTCGTGAAGTGTGGCGATATGCTGTTCCCAGTACTTCAGAACATTCCCTTTGTGCTGATTGTGGAGCAGTACGGCTTCGAACTGGTTTAGCGTCCAGTCGATCTTGTTGCGTTCGAATTCGTCGATAATCTGGATGATCTCGGTTTTCTTCAATGTCAACCAGTCGTTGAGCCGTTTCCGGTCGGGGTGCAGGTCGGTAATCCGTTTGTCTGTTACGAAAATCTGGTTTACGTCGTCCCATTGGTGCGGCTTGGCGTAATGGCGCGTGGCAATTACCTTGCGTTTGCCGTCCTTGCGCACGACAAGCCAAATGGCGTAACCGTCCTTGTAACGATACTTTTCATTCGTCCACATCCTAAATACTGCGTTTCCCATTGTCCTAAAAATTACTGACGTTTTACTGACGTCTTGTTAAGAAATAGGGGAAATGCGATATAAAAGATTACGGAAAGAGGAAAACTGCTATAATGCTAATGTTGTTGAAAAACAGTGTTTTAGTGGTGAAAGCGATGTTTCTTCGTGCTTCTGGGGGGCGTGTGGTCGCTGGTTCGAATCCAGTCACCCCGACTGATGGAAAGGCTTGGTAATCTGATGATTATCGAGCCTTTTTCGTTTGTTGGCGGTTGATTGATTCGTGGCTTCTGACCCCGTTTTCACGTTGGTTTACACGGTCTGTGTAAACCGTGGTGTAAACCGCCAAAAGGCTATGGACGCCATTATTTCAGTTATTTGTTTCAAAAGCAAGACCCTCGCCAACGGGGAGCATCCGCTCATGTTGCGCATTACGAAAGACCGTAAACGGACGATGAAAAGTTTGGGTGTTTCCGTGCATCCGTCTAACTGGGATTTCGACCGCAACGAGCCTAAACCCAAGTGTCCCGACCGTAAGTACATTCAGCAAATCATTCTGAAAGTCAAATCCGAGTATCAAACCAAGTTGCTGGAGAAAGCCGCCCGCGATGAAGATTACACGGCTGAAACGCTCGTAAAGGAGCAATCCCGTGAACAAATCCAATCCGAGACGGTCGAGAGTTTCTATTTGCGGACGGTGGAACAACTCAAACGGGAGGGAGCGGTCGGCAATGCCTATGCCTATCTGAACTCCTACAACGTACTCAAATCCTTTAACGCTGACAAACCGCTGTCCTATACGTTTGGTCAGATAGACGAAGCGTTTTTGAGTGCTTTCGAGGGATGGATGCGGTCGAAAGGTAATAAGGAAACGACATTGAGTTTTCAGATGCGTACTTTGCGAGCCGTGTTCAACCGAGCAATCAAGACAAAAGCGATTGCCGAAGAGCCCCCCCCCGTTCGGGGATAGCTACAAAGCAAGTTCGATACACGAAACTCCAAGCGGGCGTTGAGCAAAGCGGATATGATGAAGATTATAGACGCTGATTGTTCACAGGGGAGGGGGCAGAACGGATCGAGTAGATTTCCGGTAATTTTGAACCCTGTTTAATGCGGCCTTCGGGTCGCATTTTTTATGGGTTTTATCGCGTTCGGATTGCCGAATAGAACAAAACGGGTGTTTTATTGTCTATTTGGACGTGCGCGATAATTATTTGTTGTGTAAAATATTGATATATAGGTAATTGTTTAATTGCTAAAACTTTTGGATCGAAAAGATTGAAATGAAATGTTTGGTTATTCAGCCAATAATTCATACTTTTGTGTAGTAAAAATCGCCTCTTCTTCGGAGGTTGCATTTTTTACAGGGGTTTCGGTGTTGTTCCTGGGTCAGGAACGGTTGCATCAGGTGTCGGATTACAAGCGGCCAACCCCCGATTGCCTCGCTGAAAAACTGCCTTACACGGGCTGGTTTCTTATCTGCGGGGGATTGTAAAGTATGCCCTTTAGCAAGCTATGTTCGACAAGAGTGACGAAGAGCACTGGTATGCACTGAAAGTCTTTTACAACCGGGTGTTCGATGTCGAAAGGCTTCTCGCACAGGACGGTGTAAAAACCTATATCCCGTTACGTTCCATAGAAACAACCGTCGGTGGCAGGACGATCTGCCGCCGAGAGCCGGCTGTCTCTTCACTGATGTTCGTCCGGCAGGCTGAACGCTCGGTGCTTGAACTGATGCAGCGGGTGAGGCCGACTACTCCGCTGATGGTCTATTTCGACCGGGATACCAAAAAGCCGGCCGTCATTCCCGATCAGGAGATGAATGCCTTTATGCTGGTTACATCGATCGACGACCCCGGATTGGAATACCTTGGTGAAGTGCCGGCGGAGTTCCGCCAGGGCGACCGGGTGCGCGTTATGGAGGGTGTTTTCAAGGGGGCCGAGGGGTATATCAGACGCATCAAGGGAAACCGGCGGCTGATCGTCTCGATCGAAGGGGTCGTAGCTGTGGCGACGACTTACATTCCCGGCAGTTTTCTCGAAAAAATCACGACGGACTAATCGGTCTATTCTGCCGAACCTGTACGTATTCCGTCCGCAGATCTCTCTGCAGGCGGGAATTTCGATACTTTTTATTTTAGGTCACCGATAATCGGCTTATCCCTGTTCCGGCAGGGATCGTTCATATTGCATTCCGGCTATCCTGTCGGTCAGGTTTCCGGCAATTTTTCGCGTCTTCCATGCTTTATCATTTATTGTCAGGTTTAGGAATCGAGAAGTACGTTTCGTCACGTTACTTTTCG